>JAEEGG010002783.1_pt1 | contig 44652 bp, 42 predicted proteins | sample 9134161 | NCBI WGS metagenome assembly JAEEGG01 (sample SAMN16246543, study PRJNA631951) | gut metagenome | biome: gut microbiome; feature: rumen; material: CR-attached | host: Bos | place: Iran: Karaj | collected 2018-10 | reverse complement strand
TTAAAAGAATCTTCGCTTGCTCTTTCTATTGTATGCTACAATATACTTTCTTGCTTGTACTTTTGTCTTCCAATAATTCAATCAACTTGCCCCCTCTTTCGAAAGGGACTGCAAAGGTAATAACTTTTAGTTTCCACACAAATTTTTTTAACTATTTTCGCAACGAATTTCAAAAACCCCGCAATGCGCAGCAACTGGAACCTTTTCTGGACCTTTGTAAAAGTCAGCACCTTCACCATTGGAGGCGGTATGGCTATGGTGGCCGTGGTCCGGGACATCCTGGTAGAGAAGCGCAAATGGATGACCGACGATGAATTTATGGACATCCTGGCCATCTCCCAGACGCTGCCGGGGCTGATGGCCGTGAACACCGCGATATTTGTGGGCTATAGGCTGGGCGGTACCAAGGGCAGCATTGTCGCCACCCTGGGCAGCATTCTTCCGCCTTTTTTCATCATCCTGGCCATCGCAATGATATTCACGGGCTATAAAGACAATCCCGTGGTGGAAGCCATATTCAAGGGAATCCGTCCGGCGGTGGTGGCGCTGATTGCCGTGCCCACCATAAAAATGGCCCTTCGCCAGAAATGGAACTGGGTGTACGGCATCCTCGCCATTGCCACAATGGCCCTCATCGCTTTTCTGAAGGTCTCCCCGATATATATTATATTGGTGGTTGGAGTCATTGCCGCTTTCGTGGCCAAATACAGGGAGGGCCGGCAATGATATTCTTTGAACTATTCTACACATTCTTCTTTATAGGAATGTTCACCATAGGCGGCGGCTATGCAATGCTGACGCTGATTCAGCATCAGGTGGTCACCGTGCACGGATGGATTACGGCCGAAGCCTTTACCGACATCATAGCCATAAGCCAGATGACGCCCGGCCCGATAGGCATCAACAGCGCCACCTACATAGGCTACAGCGTGATACAGGCGATGGGCTACGGCCAGGCGGCCTGCATCGCCGGCTCTATGCTGGCCACAACGGCGGTGGTGCTGCCGTCGTTCCTGATCACCTACTGGATATGCCGCCTGTACGTTAAGCTTAGGCAGAATCCCGTATTCTCTGCCGTCCTTCAAAGTTTCAAGCCTATGGTGATTGGCCTGCTGGCGGCCGCGACAATAGTGCTGATCACGCCCACGACATTCCCCGACTATATCAGCTGGATAATCTTTGCCGCCGCCTTTGCCTTGACAATGTGGGCCAAGGCCAGCCCGATTCTGACCATCGTGCTTGCCGGAATAGCGGGATATCTGATTTATGCCTAGGCAAAACTGCTGCCGCCAAGGAACTCGCGAAGCAGCGAGGTAGGGGGGATTTCCTTGTCGGAGACGGGGGTGAAATACCTGATGAATTTCAAGAGCCGGTGTGCCTCGCTGTATTCGGGGCGGTTCTTGGGCACCGTGCGTAAAATGGCTTCGGCGTGGTTGCGCATCACGGCGAATTCCAGAAGATAGGCACTGTTGAACATCACGTCGGCCTGCTCCTGGTAGGGCAGGATCCACTTTTCCTCTGCATCGCACACGCTGGGCCACTGGCCTATGGTTTCCACGGCCGTGAAGGCGCCCTTGTTATAGTCGCGCACAATGCGCCGCAGCAGGCGGTTGTCGCTGGTGGGAATGGAGTTGTGGTTGTCCAGAGAGGTGCTGGTCATAGCATTTATGAAGATGCGGAATTTGCAGTTGTCGTCTACCGAAGGCAGCAGGGCGGGATTCAGGGCGTGGATGCCCTCTATCAGCAAGATGCTGCCGCGGCCCATCCGAGTCCTGCGGCCGGAATACTCGCGCATACCGGTGACAAAATTGTAGGAAGGCAGTTCCACGCTCTCGCCGGCGAGGAGTTTCTGCACGTCGCTCTCAAGATAGGTGTGGTCCACCGTTTCAAAGTTGTCAAAGTCGTAGGTGCCGTCGGGCAGGCGGGGAGTGTCCACGCGGTTAACGAAATAGTCGTCGGTAGAGAACGACAGCGGATGCAGTCCGCAGGCCTTGAGCTGCACGCTGAGTCTCCGGCAGAAGGTGGTTTTTCCGCTGGAGCTGGGGCCGGTGATGAGCACCACCTTCAGCGGGTTCTTGCGCTGGCGGGAACGGCGGAAAATCTGCTCTGCAATCTGCACTATTTTCTTTTCCTGAAGCGCCTCGGCAACCTGTATGAGTTCGCTGGCACGGCCGCTCTGGCAGGCGCGGTTCACGTCGCCCACGTTGCTCAGGCCCATAATGATGTTCCAGCGCAGATTCTCTGCGAAGACATTGAAGGTGCGCGGCTGGTCTACAAACGGCGCCAGGCGGTGCGGGTCGTGGCGGTCGGGCAGGCGGAGCAGCAGTCCGTCGTGGTACCGCTCCAGGGCCCATAGCTTGAGGTAACCCGTGGAAGGCACCAGACGGCCGTAGTAATAATCCACAAAATCGCCCAGGGTGTAATATTCGTTATAGACCTCTTCGCTGGTCTCGAAAAGCTTGACCTTGTCGTCGGAGCCTTTCTTTGCAAAAATCTTGATGACCTCTTCTGTGGGGACGTCGCGGCGGTGGAACTGAATATCCTCTTTTACAAGCTCTTGCATCTGGTTGCGGATCAGCGAAATGTCCTCTTCGGTGACCTTCTCGCGCCCTTTTTTGCGCAGGTTGCAGTACCATCCTCCCGAAATGGGGTGCTCCAGATATACGCGTCCGCCGGATATCACGTCGTGGGTGGCCTTGCACAGCAAAAAGCAGAGTGAGCGGAAGTAGACCCTCATTGCACTGGCGGCCCGCAAATCCAGGAATTCCACGGTATTGCTGTTGTATGACCTGTAGCGCAGCCCCTGGGAAACGTTGTTTACCCTTGCTGATATAATATCGTACGGCCGTTTGAACTGGGATTTGAATTCTTCCAGAATCTCAAACAGATATACACCCTCCGGGAACTCTTTGGTGGTGCCGGTATTCTTGCAATGAATCTGTATCATACCAATGATTTTTTCAAAGGTAATGAAACTTTTCGGTATATTTCATTTGATTTTGTTCTCTTTTCACTAACTTCGCACGGATATTCCGAATATTATATTCTTTCTATATGAAAAAGTATTTGATAGTCTTGTTGATAGCTGCAGCTTTTGCATTCGTCTCCTGCGAAAAGGATCCCGAGGTGAGCCTGGACAAGGTGAGCGAAGAAATGGGTTACAGAGGCGGTGTCCTTGAGTTTGATGTCACAGCCAATTGCGACTGGGAGATTATATGCTCAAGCGACGACATCGATCTGCTCACGGTATCCCAGTGGACCGGCGGCCCCGGCACCCAGACCATTACCGTGAATGTGGACAGGAACCAGACCAACAGCATTCTCAAGCACTATTTCACTGCAGTTGCCCACGGGTCCAAGAGAGATGCTCTTTCTTCCCTTACCCTGACCCAGGGGGCTCCCGCGTATGTTATTTTCAACAAGAAAGTCTTTACTGCCGACTATATCGGCGGAGAATATAAGTTCACCGTTTCTTCCAATTTCCCCTGGGAAATCTCCGTGGAGGGCGAGGGTGTCACCGTAGAGCCTATGTCCGGTGTTCCTCAAGAAGAGACAGACGAGGAGGAGACCCCTGCACCTTCAGGTGAAGGCGAAGACGATGAAGAAGAGTTAGAAGGCAACGTAATAACCGTTACCATAGATGAATATGAGGGCGACGAAGACCGCCAGTTCGTGCTGAACGTGATTGCACACGGCAACGATACCGATGTCACAGACCAGCTGGTCATCACCCAGAATTCTCCCGAACTTATCATTGGCGGCAGGCCCTACAGAATCAAGAAGATGGGCGACGGCCGCTGGTGGATGATAGACAACCTGTGCTTCTCCAACAAAGGTATCACCATTGGCGACGGCATCTGCGGTGTATGGTATCCCTGCAGCGACTCGGCTGCCCAGCCCGACGAATCCACCGAGGGCATCATATCCAAGGGTCTGCTGTATTCCGATGCAGTGGCTTTCAACACCAATATCACCAAGACTACCGCCAAGAGGCAGGAAGGCGCCCAGGGCATCTGCCCCGAGGGTTGGCATATCCCCACTCTGGCAGAGTTTATGGCGCTGGTGGGCAAGTGCCAGAATACACAGGTGCCCGTTGTAGAGGACGCTCCTTATTACGATGCATCCCGCAACTGCGGCTCCCTCCCTATGCTTAAGGCTGCCGGTTTTGTGGGCAGCGAGGCTGGTTATATCCAGGGCAGCGGCTCCGGATATTCCAACGGCTTCTCCACCCAGGGTTACCTTGCTTCCAGAGGTTATGTGACCACCACCTACTTCTTCTGCTCTACCCACTACTCAGAGCAGATGTGGTATGCACTCATTCTCAACGAGGTCAACAATCAGGCAAACGTGGGTTATATGAACAACTGGGTGTCTTCAAGGCCGTTTGCCGGATGCATCCGTTGCATCAAGAATAAAGAGAAAGAATAAGCTATGTCCATAAAGTCCAAGATCATTACGATAATTGTGACCCTGCTTATACTCGCAGCGGCTGCATATGTATACATCAAGTTCTACTTTGTGTTTGGCTCGGGCGTAAAGGCCGGCGAACTGAACCAGATTGTATATAAAGGCTGGGTTTGGAAAACTTATGAAGGCCGTCTGATCCAGACAGGTTTCAAAGGCGCCCGCGGCGGCGGCAGCATCCAGAGCAACGAGTTCAATTTTTCCGTTGTGAAAAAGTCGGTTGCCGACTCACTGATGCGCTGCAGCGGCAAGCAGGTAGAGTTGCATTACAAAGAGTATAACGGGGCTCTGCCCTGGCGAGGAATGCAACGCTATGTGGTGGACAGCATCGTGTCTGTGTCCATCCCGCAGGGCACCAACACCATCCCCATCATCACAGATGGTTTTGACGAAGATATAGATCTTTAGGCTTTACAGCTGACCTGAATGATAGCGCCAGAATATTCTGGCGCTTTTTTCTTTCCTGGGCCAGGCCTGAACCTCCTCTAGGGAGACTTCGTGCGACTGGTCCAGCAGCGAGAAGTATTCCAGACGGCAGGCTTCTCCCACCTCGGTGTCATATATGGCAGCCATATCTTCGTAGTTGATGCACAGGCTGCGCGGGTCCATATTCATACTGCCAATCATAGAGAAGCAGCCGTCGCAAAGCACCACCTTGGAGTGGTTGAAGCGGGGCTCATATTCAAATATGCGAATTTTTTGCGAGAGGCATTCCTCGTAGTACGACTGGTTGGCGAGAGTCATCAAACCCGAGTCAGACTCCTTGGGGAGACACACCCTAACATCCACGCCGCGCTGTGCGGCTGCCTGCAGCGAGTGCAGCAAGGTGTCGGTGGGGCAGAAATATGGAGTCTGGATATATACGAATTCTTTTGCCAGCCGCAGTATCAAGCACACCGATTTCTCCAGCAGGGTGTCGCCTTCGCCGCTTGTGGCCATCTGCAAAGTCTTGTCCCGGAAAGGGAAAGGTTCTTCCGGGTCCGACGCCGGCGTCACAACCTCTTTCCATTCGACGGTATCGTTTGTGACATTGTTCTGCTGCGGGGCGCGCCTGTAAATCCACATATCCATAAATAGCTTTCGCAGCTGGGCCACAGCCGGGCCACTGAGGCGCATATGCGTGTCGCGCCAGGTGTAACGGTAGTGATCCGCGATGTTCCGCCCGCCGATATAGCCCAGGCAATCGTCTATTATAATGATTTTCCGGTGGTTGCGGTTGTTGATGCCGGGGAGTACTTCCCACAGCTGCCTCTCGAAGTCGGTGAAGAAGGCGACCTGGGCGCCTGCTGCCTTGAGCTCTTCGTAGTAACTCTTGGGGTAGAAGGGGTTGCAGAGGTCCTCAAGGAGGATTTTCACATCCAGCCCTTCGCGAATCTTGCGCAACACGGCATCGTGAATCTGCCGTCCGGCATCGTCGTTTGCCCAGCGGTAATACTCCATATAGATAGACTGGCGGGCATTGTTGATGTCGTGGAGCATCAGTTCCCACTGGCGGGCGCCGTCGGTAATCACTTCCAGATCATTCCCTTCCACGGGCATCATTCTGACATCACTGCGCGAGAGATGGTCTGCAACGGGCTGCAGGTAGGCGGGCACAGCGTCGCCGGCTTTGCAAAACGGCTGGAAAGCCAGCAGTATTGCTGCCAGCGCAATGGTGTTCAGAATCGGTTTCACTGTTTGTTCATTTTGAGCAGCGCGTCCATATGCTTGCGTCCGTTGTACAGGCGGGGGACTTTGTGCTGGCCGCCCAGCTTTCCCCTGGACTTCATCCATTCGTAGAACAGGCCGGGACGGGCTTCTATTATCTCCAAAGGTTCCATAATGCCGCCGGAGGCGACACTGAAATGCTCGTAGTCGTGATCGTCTTCGCGCAGATGCTGCTCCAGGATTGCGGCAAAATCGGCCAGGGAGTTGGGGCGTTTGTCAAACTCCACCAGCCACTGGTGATAGCCGCCGCCGGTGGTTTCGTCTACATACGGAGCCACGGTAAATTCCAGCACCGAGGCGTTGGTCTCTGCGCAGGTGTCGGCCAGGGCCTTTTCTGCCTGCTGCATAGAGAGATCCTCGCCCCAGATGTTTATGTACTGATGGGTGCGGCCCACAATCACAAACTTGTAGGGAGCCTTGCGGGTAAACTTTATTACATCGCCAATGTCGTAGCGCCACAGGCCTGAGGATGTGGAAATAATCACCGCATACTCCACGTCGGGCTCGGTCTCCCACAGGGGGATGGCCTTTGCCCCGCGCTTGCCGTAGGTGGACATAGGTATGAATTCGAAGAATACCTCATAGTCCAGCATCAGCGTCATTGCCGTGTCGTCGGGGTCGGTCTGTACGCCGAAAAAGCCCTCGGAGGCATTGTAGGTGTCAATATACTGGACTTTGCCGGAGGGGAACAGCCTGTCGAATATGGGTTCGTAGGGGAGGAAACTCATCCCGCCGTGTGCAAAGAACTCCATATTGGGCCACAGCTCCTCTGCGGTCTTTGCTCCGAAACGCTCCATAGTGCGCTTTACCAGCACCAGATTCCAGTCGGGAGTGCCGGAAAACGACACCAGATTCTTGGGGCCGATGATGTCGCCAATGGCATCGTATTTCTCGTAGATGTCGCGGATCTGGGCGGTGCGGGTAGGGGGCGTTATGTGCAGCAGCTTTCTGGCAAACTGCCCTATGGCTGCCGTCATAATGGCGCTCACGTCTCCAACCTTGGCCTTGTCGGTGGTGTATTTGGGATTGAAATTACCCGAGAGGATAAGCGAATAACCCTTGGAAATATGGGAATGCGGATGGGTGTGCAGATAGCTGGCGGTGACATCGCGGCCGCCCATCATATGGCAGCGCTTGAGCCCGCGCCCGGACACCGGTATAAACTTGATGTTGTCGCTGGTGGTGCCGCTGGAGGTGGCAAAATACTTGACCCGGCCTGGCCACAGAATATCCTTCTCGCCCTCCATCATCCTGTGGATGTAGTCTTTGAGGTCGGCGTAGTCGCTCACCGGAACCCTGGAAGAAAACTCTTCGTACGATTTAATTTCTCCATAGCCGTAGCGGCGGCCCCATTCGGAGCCGGCCGCCTCGTGCAGCAGCATCCGCAGGGTGTCTTTCTGCAAGGCCTCAAACTGTGTGGCATAGCGCTTTACGGCGCGTATGCGGTAGTTGAAGTATTGCCTGACTAAGGGGGTCAGTAAATCCATATCTTTAGTTTTCAGGGCTCAAAGATAGTAAAAAACTCAGTTTTACTTACACCAGCGGTCCAGCCAGTCGAAGACCTCTCGGTGCCAGTATACGCAGTTCTGCGGCTTGAGCACCCAGTGGTTTTCGCCGGGGAAGAGCAGCATCTTGCTCTCCACGCCCATCATCTGGGCGGCGTTGAAGGCTGCCATACCCTGGTCGTAGGGCACGCGGTAGTCTTTCTCGCCGTGAATCACCATAATGGGGGTGTCCCAGTTCTTGACCATAGTGTGGGGAGAGTGGTCGTAGAGTTTGCGGGCCACGGGATTGTCGCTCCACGGGGCGCCGGCCTGCGGCACATCGGGCTGCGCAATGCCGCCGTTGTCCCAGTTGGGGAACCACATCTCTTCTGTTTCCATAAACATATGCTCTTCGTTGAAGATGCCGCAGTGGGCCACGAATGCGCTGAAGCGCCCCTCGTGGATTCCGGCCAGATTATAGACCGAATAGCCGCCGTAGCTGGCGCCTATTGCTGCCATCTTGCCCACGTAAGGCTCGACCTTGAGGGCGTCGGCGGCAGTGAAGTAGTCGCGCATATTCTGGCCGGTGTAGTCGCCGGAGATCTGCTCGCACCACTCCTGGCCGAAGCCGGTGGTGCCGTGGCGGTTGGGAAGCACCACAATGTAGCCTTGCGATGCCATCAGGCGGTAGTTCCAGCGGGTGGACCACTCCTGGCTGAAGCAACTCTGCGGGCCGCCCAGGCACACCAGGATAGAGGGATATACCTTGTTCGGGTCAAATTTGGGAGGATAGAGCACCCAGGTGAGCATCCGTCCGCCGTCGGTGGTGGTCAGGCGGCGCGACTCCATCTTGATTTCTTCCAGCTGCGCGAGAATCTCGTCGTTTTCGTGGGTAAGTTGCTGCCAGCTGCCGTCGGCGGGATTCACAGAAACGATTTCTGCCGGGCGCAGCATAGAAACGTTGGTGGTCACAATCACATCTTCGCCAAGCTCATTTTTGGTGAAGACGGGGCCGCCGAAGTCGTACCATTCGTTTTCGGGGGTCACGCGCTGCAGACTGCCGGTGGCAAGATCGGCCTTCCAAATCTGGCCGAGGCCCTCTACCACAGAGGCAAACCATACGCTGCCGCCGTCGGGGCTCCAGGCGGGGCTGTCGGCATTATAAATAAAGCCGGCGGTGAGCTCTTTCATCCTTCTGGTTTCCAGGTCAATGACCATAAGCCGGTTGCGGTCGGCCTCGTAGCCGCCCCGCTCCATACTAAGCCAGGCGATGGTTTTGCCGTCGGGAGAGAACACGGGATTGGTGTCGTAGCCCGGCATCCCTTCGGTGAGGTTTTCACACTTTTTGGTGGCCACCTCGTAAAGGTAGATGTCGGTATTGGTAGAGAAGGCGTAATCCCTGCCGGTGAGTTTGCGGCAGGAATAGGCTATGTATTTGCCGTCGGGGCTCCAGCTGAGCTGCTCCAGGCCGCTCCAGGGCTCGGTGGGGAGTTCAAAAGGCTCATCGCCCAGAATGTCCACTCCCTTGCCCACTTTGCCTTTTTTGAACGTGGCCACGAAAGTGTGGGGGATATACTCCACAAAGTGGTCCCAGTGGCGGTACATCAAATTGTCTATGGTGCGCACTTCTGCTTTCTTGAGGTCGGGATAGCGGTCGGTGGGGGCGGTGAAGTTCTTGAATTCAGAGACATAAAGCACCTGCTTGCCGTCTGGCGAAAACTTGAATTCGCCGATTCCCCGCTCTACCTTGCTGACCTTTTTCGGGTGCTTGCCATCTGCCCCGCAGACATACATCTGCCCCTTGCAAAGGTAGGCGATTTTCTGGCCGCCCTCTATCCAGCGGGCGTTGGAGATGCTGCTGCACGATTTGGTGATCTGCACCGGGTCGCTGCCGTCGGCGTTCATCACAAACAGCTGCCGGCAGTCGCGGTTATCTTCTATGCTGGTGTAGGTCACGCCATATAGAATCTTGCTGCCTTCGGGCGAAGGCTGCGGGTCGCTGACCTTGCCCATAAGGCGCATCACTTCTGGTGTATAGTGGTCGGTCTTTACGCGCGGCTTTTTGATATAGCCGCTCTCTGCAGTGCACGAAACGGTCATAATGACACAGAGTAAAAGGAAATAGAATTGTTTCATAATCACAAATATACTTAACTTTACGGTAGAAATGGTCCAAAAATGAAAATCCTTAGAAAACTTGCGCTTTCGCTGCTGATTCTTCTGGCGGCGCTGCCGGTTTTTGCCGGCGGCGTATCCCGCGAGAAGGCGGCGGAGACTGCGGCGGCTTTTTTCAGGGGAGATGCAAAGCGGGCATCCACATCTGCGGGCATCAGGGTGACGCCGGCCGGAGAGCAGTCGCCGGCCTATGCGGCTTTTAACCGCGAAGGCGGCGGTTTTGTGGTTATCGCCCTCAACGATGCCGTGACGCCCGTGCTGGCATATTCCGATCAGGGCTTTTTCCCATCCAGGGAAGAGATGCCGGAGGCTATGGCGTGGTGGTTCTCCCAGTTGGAAGAGCAAATAGCTATGGTTCCGGAAGGAGTCGCCGGCAGCGAGGAAGTCCGCAGTCAGTGGGCGAATCCAAGGCCTAAAAGTCTGCCGGCTACGGTTCAATACGAAACAGCTCTGTGGAATCAGACCGAGCCGTTCAATAATCTTTGCCCAACAATTGGTGGTCAGAGATGTCTCACAGGCTGCGTGGCAGTCGTGGGTTCCATCATCGCCAGGTATTTCCAATGGCCCGATGCCGGAGTGGGTACGGTTCCTGCAGGCCCCGGCGTGCCTTATCAGACCGGCCCCGATTACCCTGCGCACGACCTTGGCCACACCTATAATTGGGATAATATGCCGCTTGACTTCAGAAACGGCTATGACGCTTCGCAGGCAGAGGAGGTGGCAACTCTACTGTACGATATGGGTACAATTGCCAGAATGGACTATGGTCTGGAGTTTTCCAGTGCCAACTCGTCCACGCTGATGGCTGCGATGAAGCAGTATATGAAATACGACAAGGGGGCGTATGAGGCCAGCAGGGAGGACTACACGGCAGAGGGGTGGAGCCGGCTGCTCAAAGATATCCTTGTGGATTACGGACCAACCGTTTATAGCGGTTCCAATCCCACGACAGGCGCAGGTCACGCCTTTATCCTGGACGGCTACGACGCCGACGGCCTGTTCCATTTCAACTGGGGCTGGGGTGCCTACGGCAACTGCTACTGCGTTGTAGACAACATTATCCCCGAGGTGCCGGACCATAATTACTCTGCCGGTCAAAAGGTGATTGTGGGGCTGATACCAGACCGTGATGGCTCGTCCACAGGACGCGACTGGTTGTGTTTTATCCAACGTAATAATTACGCAGGTATTACCTTGCTTTCTGATTCTATTGAGCAGAATGTTCGTTTTACCGTAGATGTAGGAGCTATCGTCCCAAAAGTGAATGCATTTCAAGGGAAAATATTTGTCTCGCTATATGATAAATTCGGCAATAAGAAGGCGGACATTGACTTATATGGGGGTTTAGATGTAGAGATTCCAGTTAACGGCTATGTGAGTTTTCCTAGTCTCCTCTGTGTAATTCCCCAAGATATCGCCCCCGGCGACCGCATCAAGGTGCGCTATGTGGGGCAGCACAACGAAGGCATCATAGATTCCGGGGCGGGGTGTACCACAGAGATTATTGTGATGGAAGACACCGGCGGCGGAGATGAGCCCGACCCAACGGCGGGCTATTCTGCGGCTGAAACTGCGGCATCCACTTCGCTCTCCTACGACAAGGCGGGCGGAATCCTCACGCTGACATTTGCCCATCCCGCCAACTGGGAGGTCAAAAACTCCGGTGGCACGGCCGTTTCCAGCGGCACTGCCACCGGCGGCGGCAATGTGGCCATCAGCCTTTCCGGCCTTGCCTCCGGCACATACACAATCTCAATAGGCAGTGCCGAAGATCCTTTTTCATTTACCATCACCAAGTAAATCATACAGTTATGAAAAGATATAGAATAGTGACAATTGTGGCGGCCGCATCGGTTTGCGCAGCCTGCGTCAATCTGGACGACATAGAGGGCCGCGTCTCAAAACTTGAAGACAAGGTGGCCGAGCTGGACCGCAAGTGCCAGCAGTTCTCCAGCAACATAAGTGCCCTGGACGGCATTGCCGGCGTGCTGGAAGGCGCCGAGGTGATCACCGGCATCTCAGAAATCAAAGAGAACGGCGAGGTTGTGGGCTATGCCATAACTTTCAGCAAGAGCGGCGTAAAGAATATTTACAATGGCAAGAACGGAAAGGATGGCAAAGACGGAAAGGACGGGGATCCCGGTGAACCTGGCGCCCCCGGTGCCCCCGGCGATCCAGGTGATCCCGGCACTCCCGGTGCCCCCGGCGTCACCCCCGAGTTTAAAATCATAGACGGTTACTGGTATATCCGATATGGCGAAGGCGAGTGGACCAAATACGGCCAGGCTACAGGCAGCCAGGGCGAACCCGGCGCCCCCGGTGAGCCAGCACCCATAATCGGCATCGTGCCGGGAGAGGGCGGGGCCTATTACTGGACCCTGGGCGGAGAGGTTATGCTGGACAATGCCGGCCAGCCCTTTGCCGCAGGCGGACAGAACGGCATCACCCCGGAACTCAAGATAGAGGATGGCTACTGGTGGGTCAAGTACGGCAGCGGCGAGTGGACCAAATACGGCAAGGCCACCGGTGACCCGGGTGATCCCGGAAGCCCCGGCAAGAACGGTACGGTGTGGAAGCTGGGCGACAACGGCAACTGGTGGGCCGACAACGGTGACGGATTTGAAGACACAGGTATCTCATACAAAGGCGAGAAAGGTGATGCAGGCGACTCTATGTTCACCTCCGTGACCAGCGACGGCAGCAGCCTGACCCTGGAACTGGCCGCCGGCGGCACCATTGTGGTGCCCATCGCGGGCGAACTCTCCATCTCGTTTGCCACCTCCACTTCGGTTTCCGCGACCCCCGGAAGCACTGTCAACATATCCTACACCATTACCTCGGCCACCGGCAGTGCCGACATTGATGCGCTGCCCACCTCCGGCCTCAAGGCCAAGGTCACCGAAAACGGCCTTAAAGGCACCATCACGGTGGTTGTGGGTTCTAACGTAGATTTTGAATACGACAAGGTGAGCGTGATTGTGACCAACGGCAACAAGACGCTGCTCAAGAAGATAACTTTCAACGCGAGAGGGGCCATTGTGGTGACCGACGAGCACACCACCAGCCTTATGAGCTGCAAGGGAGGAGTTGTAAATTTTAAGATAGCCGCCAACGTGGAATACGAGGTCAGCATCACGTCCGGCGGCTCCCCCGCAGGTTGGGTGCAGTATGCCGGCACCAAGTCTCTGACCCCTTATACCCTTGAGTTCCAGGTTGATTCCAACTCCGGAGCAAGGCGCACCGCCACTATCACCGTCTTCAGCAGCGAGACCACCGATACGGCCGAATTCACCATAATCCAATATGCCGCTACCGGCAGTTTTGTGGTGACCGCGACCGGCAGCGAAGCCAAAGTGCCGGAGATAAACGGCAAGAATCTCTCCGGTCTGGTGGATTTTGATGGAGAAGTGGTGGAGTGGAGTCCTGCAGCGGCGCACACCTGGTCCGATGCCGCCGCCCACAGTTCAGAATATTTCGTGGAGGGCGCCACAGGCTTTTCTCTGGGCAACCTCACGAATCTGGTAAACCTGAATGTGACAGATTTTTAATCGAACGCGAGAGAGGAATATCGCCTCAGGTAGAACTGGTCTATGGTGCCGGTGCCCTTGCGGGTCACCAGGAACCGCACGATCTCAGCAATTTCTTCTGGCTGAAGAAGCTCCTCCGGCTTGATGTCGGGGCGCATCTTCTTCACCATCTCGGTGGCCACGCCGCCGGGCGAAATCAGGTGCACGCGGATGCCGAACGGCTGCACCTCCTTGGCCAGCACTTTGGTGAAGCCGGTCAGGGCGTGTTTGCTGGAGGAATAAACGCTCTGGTTTATATATCCCTTGAATCCCACTACAGATGCGATGTTGATGATAATGGGTTTCTGCGACTGTTTCAGGTATGGCAGGGCCTCCTTGCATATGAAAAACGGCGCCTTGGCGTTGACGGCAAAGATTCTGTCCCATTCAGCGGGCTCTACATCGGTGAAACTGCCTTGCTGCGCAAGTCCGGCGCAACTGACCAGCAGGTCCAGGGTGCCAAAGGCTGCTGCGGTTTCTTTTACGATCCTGCCGTAGGATTCTTCGTTCGAGAGGTCGGCCGCGATGGGTTTCACCTTTACCGTGCTGGTGGCTTCAATCTCGGCTGCGGCTTGCTGCAGCGCACCTTCGCTGCGGGCCACCAGCGCCAGATTGTATCCGATATCGGCCAGTTCGCGGGCAATCGCCAGGCCTATTCCGCGGGATGCGCCGGTCACCAGCGCCGTCATTCTTTTGGTTGTTTCTGCCATAAATGTGTGCTATTTGCCCAGCCGTTCGCGCAGGGCGTCTATGTCGCTCAAAAGATTGTAGAGTCCGTCTTCAGAAAGCACTCCGCGTTTGGTGCCGGATGGGATTTCGCCCCGTTCGTCCGCCTCGTAGTCCCCAAGCCACTGGCCAGACGACTGATATTTCTCCAGCCGCCTGATGTCGGCCTGCAGCCTGTCAAATGCGTCCAGGGCGCCGGCCAGTTCTGTGGCGGCAGCAGACACTTTGTCGTATGATTTTTCCATCCGCTTTACGCGGGAGAGCAGTTTTTCGTCCATAATCAGCCTTCCAGAATCTGCCCGGCGGCGTTTTTGGTGTCGACCTTCTCTATGATGCGGGTCAGAATGCCGTTCTCGTCAAAGATGAATGTGCGCCGCAGGGTGCCCATAGTGGTTTTGCCGTACATCTTTTTCTCGCCCCAGGCGCCAAAGTCCTGCAGCATCTTTAGCGACGTGTCGGCCAGCAAGCGGAACGGCAGCTCGTATTTGGCCCTGAAGCCGGTGTGGCTTTTGGCGCTGTCCTTGCTCACGCCCACCACATTGTAGCCGGCGGCGGCCAGGGCGGCGTAGTTGTCGCGGAAACTGCACGCCTCGGCCGTGCAGCCGCTGGTGTTGTCCTTGGGATAAAAATAGATGATGGTCTTGCGTCCGTTGCCAACGAAATCGCTGCTGCTAACCATATTCCCGTCCTGGTCCATTACCTCGAAGGCGGGCATTTTGTCGCCGATTTTGAGCATAATCGTTTTTGTTTTGAGTTATAAGTCAAAGGTAGGCAAAATCTTTTATTGCCGCCAAATTTTGGCGGCGAGGCGGTCTTTCTTTGTTGTGTCAAACCCAAATATAATGATTATGGACAGACAAGAGGTATTTAACAATGTACACACAATTGAAAAAGCACTAGAATTATCGTGGGAGAAATTTTTTGATATGACGCTTCCTGTTTTGCTGGGGGAGGCTTGCAAAGAAACGCAGTTTATCGATTTACAAAAGGTCTCGCACCTGCTGGTCTATGGTGGTACTAAGGGTGAAAGGAACTCCTTTCTTAGGCAAGCTTTATGCTCACTAAATGCCGCCAGAGACCCGGATGTAGAGGGGTTCTATGTGATTGGAGACCAGATGATCGAATGGCCGTTGACTGAAAATGTCCGTGGCTTTTATAGTGGTGCTGAATCAATATCCGCCGGGTTGAACAAACTGCTGACAGTGATGGATGAGCGTTATGATAAACTGTATGAGCTGAAACTGACTTCTTCTGAAACAATCAGATCTTCTATGCCGTTCATCGTTGCGCTGATAGATGGCATTGATAAGGAAACAGAGCCCATAATTGTCCGCCTTACGTCAAAGGGTCGCGCCGTAGGTATCCATCTGATACTATCAGTGCAAAGCACATCAAATAAGGTAATAACAGGTTTGCTAAAAGCGAATTTCCCGGCGCGGGTGACATTTAGTAGCGAATCGGCAACTGAGTCTAAACTTATCCTGAATTACGAAGGTTCTGAATAAGTAGAGAAAAATTTTGATTAGTCGCGGACAAACAATACCTTTGCTGTACATAATTATGTACAGAATGAAAACGACTAGTGTAACAGATTTCCGGGCGAATATCAAGAAATATCTTGATGCTGTCATTTTGGATTATGATAGCGTTGTGATAAACCGAGGCAATACCGGTGCGGTGCTGATATCTCTTGATGAATATAATTCAATTAAGGGGACGGAGCGTGTTATGGCTTCGGATGGGATTAAGTCGGCAATCGCCAACGGACGGACCGATTTTGAGAAAGGCAATTTCGTGGAGGTGGATATAGAATCGCTATGAGACTGCTGTTTTCAAATAGTGCGAAAGCATCCTTTGAGGTCTATAAATCCGACAATTCTGCACTGTCGGATAGGATAAAATTTATCCTCAAAGACATTGTTGCTCATCCTACTGAAGGCGAAGGCAATCCGGTTGCCCTGGAGGGTTCTTATTCGGGTTATTGGACAAGATTATTTGCTCCCGACGGCCTGATTGTGTACTCGTTCGATAGCGAATCGGTCAAAATCATCTCGATTGGCGTGAGCGAAAGCGCCCTTGCCCAAATCAAACTGGTGGCCTACACCGAAGCGGAAGAAAAGGCCGTTATGGAACAAATGTCCGCCAACAGGGGGAAGGACGATGAGCCGAAAGTGGGCATATTCTGGTATAATAGGGCCACAAATCAGCTTTACGGAGTGGTCTCACACCGGGTGTCAGATTATTCCAAGGCAAACGCTTCTGACGGTCGTATAACTTGTTCTGAGATGCATGAGGATGTGTGGAAGAAGGAATTCCGGAAACAGAAGTATCAATACGGAGGTCAGGGACCGTTCGTAGGCGCATATCAAGACAAGCCTCGCGGCCGCGTGTTCTATCATATCGACAACGGGACATTCGAGGTGGCTGTAGGCAAATGGATAGAAGAGTATCCTCAGGCATACGAAGAGATTCTAAAGGAATTCAACCTTCCGCCGGATAAAACTACTGCTAAATACGCATATCATTGGGATATCGGGCAGTCGTGGCGATAGGGTAGTCGTTAATGTTTGCTTATTACAACCACCTTTCGTTTTATAAAATCCTTTATCTTCAAAGGCCATCGACAGGCATTTCCACGCATAGAATCAAAGGAAATAACGGGCAGGCGATTATCGTTAAATGCACCAATAAAACTTGCGCGCCAGACTAATTGACCGTAGATCTGCCAAAACTCACGGCCGTGGGGGGGGCTTGCTTTTTCTTTCGCTTCTCGAACTCTGTGTAGTGAAGGTGGTGTGCATATTCGTGTATAGCGGTCTCGTCACAATTATGCACATCGCGCCAGCCATCAAATATCTTTATGCGGGCAGTTTTGGGGTAATATGTGCCCAGTCGTTTTTTCGGCTTGGTATGAACAACCTCTAACGTGAATGGTACTTTACAGGAGTATAATGAAAGGAGGAGATCTGTGTAGTATTGCGCATCCTTAATCATGTCTCAATAATACATTTGCACTTGTTACATAGTGTTAATTTGATCATATCCAGTGTCGCCGCAGTGATGCTACGGCCCTTTTTAATGGTGGCAGAGTGGCAAAATCAATAATTGTGGTTGATTCTAGATAGTGGAGTATCTTCTCATGGAATGGTTACAATACTGGTTTGGTTACTTCGTTGCTTTGCGACAAATATCAATGTCGGATTGAGTGCGTATTCTGATGTGACGTAAAGTTCGCGGTGGATTATTATCACTGAATCGGCAATGGAGTAAATGGTGTTAGAAATGCCAAAATTAGAGCTGGCGTATAAGCTTTGAAAGAAGGAGTCTCTGGGTCGTTGGCTGATTACAATAATCGGAATATTCAGTTCTCGTGCAGTCTCTTTCAGTTTATGAACGATATGGCATATTTCAGCATTGTGATATCCTCGTAGCACTCTTGGCCCCTCTATTAACTCTAAGTAGTCAACTATAATCAAGCGAACTTTAGAGTCCTTGACCAGGGAAAATCCTTTGTCCTGTATTTCGGAGATAGTTCTCCGTGGGGTATCATCAATGAAAAGGCGTTCTGGTATTATTGCCGATGCAACCGGCAACTCGTTAAGATCTCCAGCCAAAGAAAAGAATCCAACAGGTACTTTTTGCTCATTGGCTGCGTTCAAGGCTATATTCATTGCAAAAGATGTCATACCTGTTCCAGGACGCCCCGTAACGAGAATAAGTTCACCTTTTTTCCAACCTCCAGTAATCTTGTCAATAGATGGGTATCCGCTCAGGATTCCACGAGAGTTCTCTTCCATATAGTTTGCTTTTTCATGGCAAAGCTATGGAGTTATAATGCCAAAGAATGGCAAGGAGGGTTGCTGGTCTGGCTGGGGCAACACCGGCATATCAGCATTTTACCGATTATCTCATAACAAGTTATTTCGGTATCTTTGCTTATTGAACATAAATACAGGTCTTAATAACACAACATCATAATATGGCCAAGAGTAATATACCTATCAAGCAATTGTTGTCTCTTCCTGATGAGATTATTTCAGATTGCAAGATTCATTTTGCGAAATATAACGGTTATGATAACCCCCTTGATCTTTTCCTCAATAACCCAGATGAAATCAAGGGGTGGAACGAATGGAGAGGTCACAAGAACGACTTTAACAGAACCTATATTTTCACAGTAATTCAGTTCCCGAAGCGAGCTGACAGATGGCTCTTTGTCGGGATTTACAAGGTCGTTAAGAGGTATGATGACTTCTGGAATACTGAACATGGCTATGATGTTGAGTTGACAAATCTATGCGGCGACCTTATCGGGAGGCTAATTGTCGACTATTATTTTGATTATCCACATGGACGTTCCGTTATAATGGAGAATTACTTGGACAATATTTCCATTGCAGAAATCCTCCCCAGTAAGTACGATGGAATTCAGTTCCCTGGCTTTGACTCAATCAATATCCCTTTCGCACAGTTACAGACAATTGTCAAGGCTGACAATCGCGAATGGCGGACCGCTCTTCAAAGCATATACGGAATCTATCTGATTGTGGATCAAAAGAGCGGAAAACAATATGTGGGTTCCGCCTATGGAGGAGGTGGTTTATGGAAGAGATGGTCTGATTACATCTATTCTAAGGGCTCCGGTGGGAATGTTGGCCTGGATGAATTACTTGAAGGGAAGCCTGAAGACTATGCCGAGAAGTATTACAAATTCTCTTTGCTTGAATTCTTCTCCACCAAGGTATCAACTGATTATGTTGTCTCTCGCGAAAATTTCTGGAAAGAGGTTTTGATGACTCGAAGTTTCGGGTTAAACAGAAATTAGTCTGAACGAAAGGCATTATATAAAACGTCCCGTCCCCTATACAGAGTCAACTTCTATCAGGGATAGACTCCAACCAGAGTCAACCTAAATCAGGAAATGACAAAGGCGGGACATTTGGGATAAGTGGGACAATCTATTAAAGAATACAATAGTTCTTATGGAAATATGGGTCGTAATCACTCCCACTCATCATATTCGGCAAAGTCTTCTCTCACAGAGTCGAGAATGTCCTTTTCTGTTTCGAAAAGGACATTCTCATAGATGTCAATATTATCCTCAATTTGCTCGGCGACTCTTTCATAGAATGCACACTTTTCATCGCCATATTTATATCCTTGTTCGCTTCTTTTTTGGTACTTGTCAATGATAGCTTGGATCTTTGATCTTTCCATAGTGATATAAATCGATAGGGGTTAAGCCGTTACTACAATATACGGTATCTGATGAGTGTTGAATACAATGGAATAATAGTTATAACAGAGGAGTGTCTTCTATGCAATGATGAAATCCCCCTCAAGAACCCAGTCTAGTTCTTCTTCGACTGCTTCTCTAATAGTGTCGTCATCGGCAGTATCGCGCAATTCAACATATTTGCTAAATGCGGCTACTTCTTCGCCAAAACGGCACAGGACTTGGCTTACACGTGCACGAATGTCTTCGATGCTTATATCAATTATCATTGATTGAATTTCAAATATGTCTTGGGCTGCAGCCTCTACGTCGCTATTATTGTGTCCAAGTGCCATAATACAAGTAAGCCACCTGTCAATCAGGGCATTATTGGTTAGTATGTTGTCAATATCATCGTGCCCGATTAGACGTTTTTCGAGGCTTCCTTTAATCATTTGTTTAACGATTGTTTCCATAAAAATGATTGTGTTAGTGCAGTTTGTTTAACAAATATAGTATAATCTTGGTGTATATCAATCGCCCTCAGTCCCTCAAAGTACGCCACGTTCATATACGTTGTGCGGCTGGGGGTGGATTTTGTTTTGAGACCTTTAGGGTGGACGTGGCCGAAGATGTGATACTACGGGCTGGCGACGGATATGGTGCTTTTGGCGTGGAACGAGATGGAGGCTCTGGCCTGGACGATTACTGCGATAGCCTGTCGCAGTACCTCATTTGCCGCCTCCTGAAGAAGAGACAAAGGGTTGGCCGCGGTGCTAATCCAGAGTACGTCCTTATCATAATAACTCTTATTCCGAGGCCTATATCTTATTAAACGAATTAATCGCTTCAATTATGGAGTTCACATATACCTTTTTGCTGACAGTCCGATTATTGGGATGATAGACATCCAGTAAGAGTCTGCCCTCCCATTTATAGGCATCTCCGGCATAAACGTTTTCAAAAGAGATACTTCCGATTTTATTGAGATCAGAAAGCATGTCGTTTTTGAAATGTTTAAATGTGTTGGCAAAGATTATTACATCAGGCTCATATATATCAATCTGCTCAAATAAGATTGGTTTCCAGAGCCTATAGCATTCGGCGATGTGGCCATCATTTGAGACGGAGTATCCAGGCATCTTGCTCACGTTGATGTAGGCAATTTCCTGAAGTACGTCCGCCATTGTTTTATCGTTCCGAATCCAGTCCATATCATCCCACAATAAACCATGTTTCAAACCATACATTGTGTAAATGATAGGCTGCCAGGATGGATTAGACCAGGCATTAGATTTGGCGAAGCAATCACGCGCCAGATTCCATCTGCCGCCAGAAGGTTCTCCGTTGATTATCTCATCATAAGGCTCTTTCATTACCCACATTATGTGTCTTTTAGCGGCGAGATACTTAGCTGAATCGTAAACTCCGTCCGTTATAGGGTCAACATCATCATTTGCCAATTTTTCATTTTTGGCTAAGTCGTAGATTTCTTTCTCGAGGGACTCCTGTGCACATTTAAGTTCATTTGCATTCATATACTTCATCCTTGTTACAAAGAATAATAATCCAAATATAGTGAAATAAGTGTAGTTCAATGGGCTCTTAATGCTTCAAAGTATGCCACATTCATATATGATGTGCTGCCGGGGATGGATTGGGTTTTGAGGCCTTCGGGGTGGACGTGGCCGAAGATGTGGTAGCGTGGATGAGCGGCGGTAATGGACAGGAATAGCTGCTTGTCGCCTTCTTCGCAGTCAAGGTGGCCGTAGGCCGGGCCGTGGGTGATGAGGAAATCGAGGTCTGAGGGAAGGGTAACGGACTCTTTCAGATAGGGGCGGGCGGGGACGCTGAAGAACGTGATGCCGTCGAAATCGATACCACTGTTCTCAAGAAACACGATGCCTTCCGGAATCAGGCTGCGGGCATAGTCGGGCTGGGCGTCGATAATCATATCGTGATTGCCAGCGACAAATATGCGCAGTGCGGCTGGAATGGCGGCATACCAGGCGAAGAAGTCCTTCAAATCAACCGGGTCGAAGCCTTCACAAGCATCCCCGGCGCAAATCAGGATATCGACCTCGGCAGGCACTTCCAGCCGCCGGTACATCCCATGCGTATCGGCGAAAGCGAAGATTGTATGGCCTTTATAGGATATCATCATATTAATTTGTCTTTCAGTTCCGGTTTCATTTCGCGGACTATTTCGAGAACGCGTTCCATCAGGGAGGGGTACTCTTCGTCGTAGTAATAGCCGGTGATAGTCCCGGGAACGTGATTTTTCTCTTTGAGAAGGTCGACATTATCGGGGCAGTCATAGACGTGTTCCCAATTATCGTCACAGCGGAGCAGTTCTGCTGTCCAGGGGTCTTGGTGGCGCCAACGGAGGTAAATACACCAATTGCATCCAGCTAGATCTTGAAAGTAGTACTCAATCTGTGCAGGGCACCAGTGGCGAACATCCACATACCAGTGATTCAGTTTCGGCTTCATATCTTTAATCTCCCCATAATATTGAACGTTCTGCAAGTATCTTCCAGAGCAGCATCCAGGCTTTGTCGAAACGAAGTTGCTGGGCGTCGGACCAGTAACACTCTCCGCCGTCGTTGGCGCGTGGGATGCGGCCGCGGTTACGCATGTTTACTTGGTGCTTGAATGATCCAGGATCAGGCCAGGTGCCGTCCGGGCCAAGGCCGTCGTCGTAGTCATTCTGCCCGCCTTGCTCCAGTATGATGTCTATCATCTTGATGGCGATATGAATCTGTCCTGCATAATACGGGCCTTTGACAATGTATGACAGGTTGAGGTTGTAGCGCTTCATAGTAACCAACTTTGCCCGCAGGTGAATCAGCATATATTCATAATCCCAATCTGCTGAGAAAGCGGCATGCCACTGGCGCATGGCCCATTCGCGGTGATCCTGCATCAGTCGGTCACGGCGGTTCATATAAGTTTTGTTTGTCCAAGCCATTTCCTATTCGTCCTTTGTGATACAAGAGTATCGTTTCCCGTCTTGATCGACGAGGTGCTGATGGGTAATCTTTATGTCAATCCAGAAGTCATCCATCCGAATCAGGTCAGGGATGGAAAAAGATTTGTGGCAGCAGAGGTCGTGGACTGCATGGCAGATGCATATGTCCTTGAATTCAGGCTGGTCCAGCGGGACTTCGTCCCATGTGTCACCGTCATCCAGGAAATCGTCAAGCCTCAAATCTTCGGCCGGCATATTTGACCGATGCTGCAGGTCATATGATGTCCAACAGGAGGCGCAATCATTTTCGTCGGCATCCGTATAAAGGTCGTAAAGGATATTCATCATTGTTTCGAAATCGGAGCCGTAGATGTTAGGTAATACATCCTCCTGAATAACCGAGTCACATTTGTCGTTGAATACATATCGCAGCGTCCCTTCAACCATTATGTCATCGTCAAATTCAGGGTCGTAGCCTTGCGCCAGTATGCTCCGGTAAAGGCTTAGCGCCTTGTTGTGCATCTTCTTGGTGAGATTGTTTAGCAGGTCGTTCACTTTCTTAAAGCGTTCCAGCTCTTCCGGCCGGCATTCAAACATCTCGTTCAGAAGGTTGCAGCGTTTTCTGAGAAGTATCTTAAGCACTCCTTTCTTATGTTGTCCCCACTTGTAAATAGGCGGGAAATACGGACCCATATCCTGAATCTGTTTCTCGATTTCTGCCAGTTCATTTTTCTGTTTCGCGGTCATACTAGTTCTGTTTTTACCGCGAAGATAGGTTGCCTTACTGCCGAAATATGGCAGTGGGCCTAAAACTATGTGTTACGGCCGGGAAATTGCAGGCAATCGGGGTATCAAATAGATTCATTATGGAAACAATCAGACGTTATAACGGGATTATCCGGCCGAAGTTTACGCCGGTGTTTATTACAGAGCTAACAGACGATGAGGTGTTTGTGTTCGGCAGCAACCTGGCGGGGGCGCACGGAGGGGGCGCAGCGCGCATCGCCTATGAGAATTTCGGCGCGGAGTGGGGCGTCGGCGTGGGCCTCATGGGCCAGAGCTACGCGATACCCACGATGCAGGGCGGCGTTGAGACCATCAAGCCGTACGTGGACGATTTTATCGAATTTGCCAAGGCGCACCCTGAGCTGTTTTTCTATGTGACGCGCATTGGCTGCGGCATCGCCGGCTTCCGCGACCGCGAGATAGCGCCGCTCTTCAAGGAGGCCGTGGGCGTACCCAATATCTGCCTGCCGGAAACTTTTGCAAATTTGCTGAAGTAAAAGTCTTACTGCCATATTTTGGCAGAAGCGACCCATATCTTCGCATCCGTAAAAATGCGAAGTATGAGGAGGACAATTATCGAAACTATGTGCTGCATCAGAGAGAAGATGCGGCAGGAGGGCGGCGACAAGATGCCGCTGGACAGGCTTGTGAAAGCCACGGCAGAGATTGATGAACTGGCCGGGGTGCTTAAGCTGTCGCCGACACAGGTAGTGCTGCTGACAGCCATCGTACATAAATCCAGCCGGTGGCGCATAGATGCCGACGATATCGCCTCAATGCTGGATTTGGAGTATTTGAAGTTTTTGACATACGACGCGGACCTGGAGGCACTTCGCAAGAGAGGTTATGTCCGTATGGACAATGAGGGGCATCTTCGCATTCCCAAGAAGGTGCTCAAGAGCCTGAAAAACAATGTGCCGGTGGAACCCGAGCCCACCACCGGGCTTACCACAAGCGGTTTGCTTTGCCGTATCAAGGAATATCTGGAGTTTCTTGGAGACGAAGAAATGAGTTTTGGTGAATTTCTGTGCGAGGTGGAGCATCTGCTCGAGTTGAATCCTGAAACCAGTCTGTCCAAATCGTGCAAAAAATATCTGAAGAACGTCGACGAGGACGAGCGTGTGGTGCTTTATGCTTTGATTTATCGTTTCTGGTTCGAAAAAGACGATATGGTGGGCTGGCACGACCTAAACCAATATTTTGATGAAACGGCCTTTGCGGAACTGCAATCGGCCTATTCCAGAGAAGATTTGGCCCTCCAGAAAAACGGGGTGATTGAGTATTCGATGGAAATAGGGATTATGGACAAGGATTATTTCAAAATCAAGGATGACATAATGCAGGAGATTTTTGAAGATGTGGGCGGTATCCGCAAGCACACTGTGAAAGTTTCCGCTTCCCGTGAGATGAAATCCGACGCCATCGTTGCGAAAGAGTTGTTCTATAATCCCGATGAGGGGCGCCAGGTGGCTCAGCTCAAGGACCTTATGTCCGAGGCCCGCTTCAATGAAATCCGCGGTAAAATCCACGATAGAGGGATGCGCACCGGTTTTACTTGCCTGTTCTACGGCGCCCCCGGCACCGGCAAGACGGAGACGGTGTATCAGATTGCCCGCAGTTGCGGCCGAGACCTCTACATCGTGGACGTTTCGCAAATCAAGAGCTGCTGGGTGGGTGAGAGCGAAAAGAATATCAAGAATGTCTTTGCAAAATATCGCCAGTGCGTTGCAACGGGCGGTACGGTTCCCATCCTCCTTTTCAACGAGGCCGACGCCATCTTCGGTATCCGTCAGGAAGGGGCCGAGCGGGCAGTGGACAAGATGGAAAACTCTATCCAGAACATAATCCTGCAGGAGATGGAAGACCTGGACGGAATACTGATAGCCACCACCAATCTGACTACCAATCTGGACAAGGCATTCGAGAGGAGATTCCTCTATAAGGTCCGCTTTGAGAAGCCTTCAAAGGTAATAAGTGCCGCCATTTGGCGGTCGATGATGCCGGAATTAACGATGGCTCAGGCAGAGGAATTGGCGGGACAGTATAGTTTCTCCGGCGGTCAGATAGAAAACGTAGCCCGCAAGAAAACCATCAAGGCAATTCTGGCAGAAACAGAGCCGGATTATGAGCAAATAAAGGAATTCTGTTCGGAGGAGACTATTGACAATGCTCCGGCTCGCAAGAAAATAGGATTTTAATTAAATTTGTATCGGTATGGCAAAGAACTATTTCAAACGTTACGTATGGCTGATAGACACAATCTATCGCAACGGCTATATATCTTTTGACGACATCAGCCGCAAGTGGGCCCGCTGCAGTGTGAATGAGGCGGGGGAGGGGTATCTGCCCGAAAGAACGTTCTTCAACCACATTGAGGCTATTCGCGATATGTTCGGCATTGAAATAAAGTGTGACCGTTCGCGGGGATATTACATTGCCAACAGCGATGATCTGGAAGAAGACGGCATAAGGGCCTGGCTGCTGCAATCGATGTCGCTGAACAATATGCTGAGCGAATGCAGCAATTTGCGCGACCGGATTCTGTTTGAGGAGATTCCGTCAAGCCAGAAGTGGCTGGCCCTGTTTGTGGATGCGATGCGCGACAACAAGTCGGTAGAAATCACATATCAGAGTTTTACGAACGAAGAGCCATATACCTTCTCAATCAATCCGTATTGCCTGAAGCTTTTCAAGCAGCGCTGGTATGTGCTTGCCAAGAGTGTGGCAACTAAAGATATGCGCATATATTGTCTGGACGAACGAATGATGGATGCAGTAATGACTGATGACACATTCCGCATCCCAACTCGATTTAATGCGGAAAAGTTTTTTGCCAATCTGTTTGGCGTGATAGCGTCGGAGGATAACCCCGAAATTGTTCGTCTGAGGGTTGATGCTGATCAGGTTGGCTATTATAAATCGCTTCCGCTGCATTCTTCTCAACGTGAGATTGAAACGACCGATGAGTATTCGGTATTTGAATACAATCTTGTCCCCACCTACGACTTTATGCAGGAAGTTTTGAGCAAGGGTCCGTTTGTGGAAGTACTAGCTCCTGACAGATTCAGAACCTTGGTTCATGCTTACACCAAGGCAATGTTAAACCGATATGAACAAGTTGACTGATTTCGCCGCCATAGACTTCGAGACCGCCAACGAGTGCCCCAGCAGCGTTTGCAGCGTGGGGGTGGTGGTAGTGCGTGACGGGTGCATCACCGACACTTTCTACAGCCTGATCCATCCCGAGCCCGAGTATTATCAGTGGTTTTGCCGGCGGGTGCACGGCCTTGGCCCGGAGGATACCTACGATGCGCCTGTCTTCCCATTCGTCTGGGAAAAGATAGAACCCCTTATCGAGGGGCTGCCGCTGGTGGCCCACAACGCCCGTTTCGACGAAGGATGTCTCAAAGCCGCCTTCCGCGTATATCAGATGGACTATCCCGACTATCAGTTTTATGACACGCTGGCAGCTTCGCGCCGCCACTTCGGCTGGAATATCGAGAACCACCAGCTGCAGACCGTGGCCGCCGCCTGCGGCTACGACCTTGTCAATCACCACCACGCCCTGGCCGATGCCGAGGCCTGTGCGCACATAGCGATGCAGATTCTGTAGGTTTTCTGTTAGATTTGTGGCCAGGAAGCATTTAATCTGTATAAACAATCCAACCGACCATGAAAACCAAGGCCCTCTTTATTTATATTGCGCTCGGAATCGCTTTTGCGGCAGTCTCTCTGTGGGTGTTTTTATCTAAAGGGAAAAATGCCAGGGCCATCCGTACCAAGTATAAACTTGGAGGGGCTATGATTGCTGCTTGGGCCATCCTCTCGGCCGCCAACTGCCAGGGGCCCGGGCCGATGGTCACTTGTTATGATCCCGTGCCGCCCCAGAACGAAGTCCTGGTAGCTGCTAAAGATCAAAATGCCCAGACTTTGAAGTGTGGCGATATTATCCAGGTAATGGTATTGTCCCCGACTTTTCGTGAATACCAGATAACGCTAGCGACAGACGGGGCTGAACCAAAATTACTCCAGAGTGAGACCTTTGTCCGCGAAGAAGGGGAGGTGGGCTCGTGGGAGGCAACCTTTGAGATCGAGATTGCAGAAACTGACTATAAGGGGGCTGTGGTCTTAAAGGTGTATGGCATTGATGCCGATGCAGAGAAGACTCTGGTTGGTAAAGAAACAATAATCCTTCACTGATGAAGGAGCGATTCCACATAGGGAACATCGTTTATGAATTGACAGATGCCTGCAACCAGTGTTGCAGGTTTTGTTATAATTACTGGCGAGACGGCAGCAGTCCGATAGTCACGCCCTCTGATGCGCTGGCCCGCAAGACCTTGCGCAAACTGCTCTCCCAGGCAGCCGTGGGCACGGTTTCCTTTTCCGGAGGAGAGCCTATGCTGCTTAAAAATATCCACGATCTGGCTATGTATGCCCGCCTTCGCGGCAGCAATGTGAACATTCTTACCAATGGCACTCTGCTCACTTCGGACGCCCTGGCCAATTTTGAGAGTTTGGGCATTGGCGCCATCCAGATTCCGCTGCTCAGTGCAGACAGCGGCATCCACGAATATCTGACTTCTCTGCCGGGCTCCTGGGAGAAGGCCCGGACGGCGCTGTGGCGGGCTGCGACCCTGATGCCGCAAGGAGCCTATGCCGTGCTGGTAATCACCAAAGTGAACGCCCCCGGTGTTTCTGCTACCTTGAAACTAATCCGCGACCTGGGAGTCAGAAATGTAATGGTGAACCGCTTCAACGTGGGCGGGAACGGAATCAAGAATTCAGACGAACTGGCGCTGAATCCGGCCGCTCTCAAGCAGGCTTTTGCCGACGTTGAGTCTTTCGCGGCCGACCACCCTGATATGCGTTTTGTAAGCGGCGTCTGCACCCCGGTTTGCGTTGTGGATACGTCGGCATATCCCCACATCCTTTTCACAGGTTGCAGCACAGACCTAAACTGCAGGCCGGTTACGGTTTCCTGGAGCGGCGACGTGCGTTTCTGCAACCATTCGCCCCACGTTCTGGGCAATATTTACGACCGCCCCGTGGGCGAGATACTTTCAGATCCCGAAGTGACAGCCCGCTATGCCGTTGTTCCTGAAAAATGCACCTCCTGCGCCCACCGGAAGTTCTGCAACGGCGGCTGCCGCGCCGCCAGTGAGCAGCTCTACGGCACCTTTGACCTTCCCGACCCGATTTTGACAAGCGGAGCTGGAGTTTAAAGCTTTGAGAATCAGCCGAGTGTGAATAATCGCTCCACTTGTTTTGATGGAGCGATTATCTGTAACTCTCAGGTGCATAGTGTGTTATCCTCCAGCGGATAAAATAGATTTGGTCTTTCCTCAATCTCTTGCGATATTTACACAAACAAACAACAAGAGATATGAAGGGGCGGCTTTCTTTCCATATAGGTGCTGTTCAGCACGTCTATCAAAAGCAGTACAGTGGATATATTATCTTTTACTCCGTAAAGGACTGTCTGGTGTTTTTCACTATGTTTTCCATAACCGCACGCCGATTTGGGGTCAGAGTGTTGGGGCTTTGTATTATGGTCGACCACATTCACGTGCTAGTGGATGTGCCGGACAGAGGGCTTCTCGGGGATTTTGTGCGATACTACACCTCGTGGTTCTCAAGGGAATACAATAGTTGGCACGGATTGCAGGGGCAGTTGTTCAAAAGACCGTTCGGAGTTGCCAGCAAGAGCGGATCCAAAAGCATAAGAAGTGCGATAGCATATCTGTACAACAATCCGGTTGAAAAGCAGTTGTGTGACCGGCCTGAGCAGTCGATGTGGAATTTCCTTGCATATGGAGCAAGCAAGAATCCATTTTCAGAACCGTTGAAAAAAGATAAGGCAAGCGTGTCTTTGCGTCACGCCGTCCAAGTGGTGAAGTATTTAAGGTCTTTGGAAGAGCCGATATCGTACATTCAGTTATCAAATATGCTGAATACGCTGAGCCGGAAAGAGAAAATGCAGCTGTCAGAGTATATTATTCGGACATATAATTGTATTGACTATGAGGCGGTAGTTGGCTATTTTGGCGGATATGACGAGATGGTTGCAGCAATCAATACGACCAAGGGAAGCGAGTACTCAATTAAAGAAGATTTCGTGTCGGGCTCCGATAAGATTTATAGCAAAATGACCAACTTCTTGCTGAAGTCAAATGTGTTTGAAAGCATCGATGCATTGTTGCGTCTTCCCGACGAGAAGAGGTTCGAGTTGTTTGAGCCGCTTGCCATATATACGGGTGCCAGTTCAAAGAAAGTGGCAAAGTACCTGCACATTAACCTGGAGGATAATACTCTGGTAGACAGAATGTTGTGAATAATCGCTAATGGATCTCAGATGGAGCGATTTTCTGGAAAGCATAGAATGATAGATATTTGTGCTCCAGACAAAAATGCCTACCTTTGACATTGCTATGAAAAAAGTGAAAATTACCGCCGTGCGGCGGACGGAGTATCCCGATTTGATGAAGATTTACGAGAATCCCATTGAGCACGCTTGCGAGGTGACGATAGGGCAGGAGTGGGTGTCGGTAGACGGCCGCAAGCCCGAGGGGATGTGCGGCGAAGCGTGGAAAAGTATGCAAAGTTTTGTTGAGGCGCTCTCCCGGGGGGAGGGCAATTTCTTCGACGGCTGGATGAAAAACCCCTTCAGTGCGATGATCAGCTGCAACGACGGCTTCCGCCCCGTAAGTTTTTATCTGGAGACCGTGGAGTAATGTCCTGTTTTATTTATATTTGCTTTCGTAATAGACTAACACATAACACAAATAACTATGGTAACCGAGAAACTCGACATTATGAAGACCATCCGCGAAGGCGTTCAGTATGGTCTCAAGAACTTTTTACCGCTTCTGCTGATGGTGGTTCTCTATTTTCTCACCTTCTGGATTCCATACCTGAACGTGGGCACAACCATCGGCCTCTGTAAGGCTGTGATTGGTATTGGCCGTGGCGAAACCATCAATCCAACCGCCATTTTTGACAAGGATAACTTCAAGAACCTTGGCGGATTCTTCTTGCTGCTGGGCTTTATCACCATTGGCACTGCTGCAGCCGCGATGTTTATGTTTTTCCCCGCTCTGGTGATTGGCATTGCCTGGAGTTTTGCAATCTATTTCCTGATAGACAAGAAGGTGTCGCCCCTCAAGGCGCTTGGCCTGAGCTATGACAGCACCTACGGCAACAAGTGGCGCATATTTTTCCTGGCGCTGCTCTGCGGCCTGCTTTGCTGCATTGCCTGCGGTATCCTGGGCGCCATTCCCAAAATCGGCCCCGTGCTGGCTGTGATTGGAGGTCTGCTTTGCACTGCCATTATGGTGGCAATAGATGGCGTGATGTACGATTTCTTCTCCAAGAAGGCCGACCTGATTCTGGCCGAGAAGCGCGAGAAATTCTGCGGCAGGTTTGCTGCTGAGGCAGAAGAAGCCCCCGAAGCACCCGCCCAGGAGGCGCCCGCCGAGACTCCCGCCCCCGAAGAGCCTAAGGCAGAGGACCATTCGGCTTATATGCCAAAGGCGGACGATGAACCCGCCCCTGAATCGCCCGCTGAATAGCGCAAATAAAAACTTGCAAAAAGACGCACATCGGACACTTTTCCGGTGTGCGTTTTTGCAAAATAATACTTACCTTTGACCTTGAAGTCAATCGAGTGACCTTTAATACACGCCATCTATGACCAGATTCAGAAACCTTGCTGCGGCGCTGGCCGCAATAGTTGCCTTAACCCTATCCACTGCACCGCTCAGTGCAAAGAAAGAGGCGCAGCCGGCCAAAAGTGCTGCTTCATCGCAACTTAGCCGCACTGCTCCCCAGGAGCGCCCCTACACCCACATCCTCAAATCCAGGAAAGAGCACGGAGGCGACTTTGTGTGGAAAATGAAAAAGGCAAGCGAGGTTAATGTTCCGGCAGAAAAGCTGTCGGACATCCGCTACGACGATTCTGACTGGATGGAAGCCATTGTGCCCGGCACCGTGCTGCACTCCCTGGTAGAGAACGGCGTCTATCCCGACCCGTACTTCGGCGACAATAATGAGATAGAAAAAGGACTGATTCCCGACATTTCTAAGGTCGGCCGCGACGAATATACCTACTGGTTCCGCACCAAGCTGGATTTCCCCTACGAGACTGACCACGGCCGCCGCATCTGGATGCAGTTTGACGGCATCAACTATCACGCAGAGGTGTGGCTCAACGGCCGTCTGCTGACCACCTGGACCGGTATGTTCTGGGAAGAGAGGGTAGAGATAAGCGAGTTCATCCGCCTTAAGGGAGAGAATGTGCTGGCCATAAAAGTGACCCCTATTGACAGTCCCGGCACACTCGCGGCCCGTGAATGGGGCGCCGGCAAGGAGTTCCACAACGGCGGCGACGGCTGGATTGGCCGCAACGTCACAATGCTGATGAGCGCCGGCTGGGACTTCACCTTCTGCGACGGCGTGCGCGACCGCAACACCGGCATCTGGAAGGATATCAAGATATATCAGACCCGCGAGGCCAGCGTCTTCAATCCGTTTGTCCGCTCTAAACTGAGCCACCCGAACTACGACGAGGCCGCCGAAACCATCTCCCTGGAGGTGATAAACAACACTATGGGCAATCTTGACTTTGATGTCGAGGCGGAGATAGAGGGGACCGGAATAGTGGTTTCCCAGCCGGTGAAACTCCAGCGCTGCGAGAAACGCGAGGTGGTCTTCACCCCGGAGGAATTCCCGCAGCTGAATATCAAGAACCCCAGACTCTGGTGGCCCATAAACAAAGGCCCCCAGAATCTCTATAATCTGAAGGTAAGGGCCAAGATTCGCGGCACTGTGGTAGATGAGGCCTCCCTGCGCTTCGGCATCCGCGAGGTCCGCGCCGACCGCAACACCCCCGACAAGTCCAAGACCTTCTATGTGAACGGCCGTCAGATATTCATCCAGGGCACCAACTGGATTCCCGAGGCGATGTGCCGTGCAAACGACAAGCGCATTTACGCCCAGCTGCGCTACACCGCCCAGACCGGCATCAACCTGCTGCGCCTCTGGGGCGGCGGCATCACCGAGAGCGACTATTTCTATTCCCTCTGCGACGAGCTGGGCATCCTTGTATGGGAGGAATTCTGGATGACAGGCGACACCAAGCACCCTGTGGATCAGGGCGTTTACCTCAAGAATGTAGCTTCGGCCGTAAGGCGCACCCGCGTCCATCCGTGCCTGGCATTCTATGTCTGCAGCAACGAATCCACCTACACCCAGGGCGTTCCCGAGCTGATAAATCTGCTGGACGGCACGCTGCCCTACCAGATGCAGAGCGAGTGCGACGGCGTGCACGACGGCAGTCCGTACAAGACGGTGAACCCTATGAGTTATTACGAGAACACCGCATCGGAGCGCGGCAGCCGCGTGGATGGTTTCAACCCCGAATACGGCGCCCCGTGCCTCCCCACCGCAGAGTGCATCAAGGAGATGATGCCCGAGAAGGACTGGTGGCCCGTCGGCGGCCCCGTGTGGGACTATATGGAGGGCAACCGTTTCTACAAGATGACCACCCTCTACAAGGATATGACCGACCAGTTTGGCGAGTCCTCAAATATCGATGAATACGCAGAGCGCGCCCAGTTTGTGGGGGCGATGATGTACCGCGGCATAAGCGACGTATGGCGCTATAACCAGCTGACCAGCGGCGACCGCTTCTGCAGCGGCTATCTGTTCTGGTTCCACAACAGCCCCATCCCCCAGACTCCCAGCCGTATGTGGCACTGGAGCCTGGAGCCCACCGCGGCGCTCTACACTATGGCCAACGCCAGCGAGCCGGTACACCCTCAGTTCGACTACATCAAAAACACCGTTTCCGTCTCCAGCGACCTGATTGAGGCGCTGCCGGGCTGCAAGGTCACCGCCGAGGTGATTGACGTTCCCGGCCGCCGCGTCCTGTATAAAGAGGCCAGGGTGGACGTTCCCGCCGAAGGCACCGCCTGCGACATTATCAAGCTCGATTTCCCGGCAGATATCTATCCGGTACATTTCATTAAGCTGCGCCTACTCAACGCCGCCGGCAAAGAGATAGGCAGCTGCTTCTACTGGCGCTCTACCGACGAATATAAGGGCCCCAACACTGTCAGCGGCCCCTGCACCGCCGGCTTCCAAGCCATCAACAACCTGCCGGAAATCAAGCTCCGCGCCAAGGTTTCCCAGGGCCGTGATGCCGCCGGAGAACACGTCACCACCGTCGCCCTTAAGAATCCTGCCAGAACCGTGGCCTTCTTCACCCGCCTGCAGTGGCTGGGTCCCGACGGAAAGGCTGTGCGCCCGTCGTTCTACAGCGACAACTTCTTCTGCCTGATGCCGGGCGAAAGCCGCACCATAGATATCAACAATCTGCCGGAAGATGTGCCGGCAGGCAAATACACACTGGTTGTGGGCGGCTTCCGCCAGAAAGAGCAGAGATTTACCGTTGAGGTTAAATGAGAAGACTGCTGACCATACTTGCCGTGGCGTTTCTGACCGCTTCCTGCGCTCAGACGGCGGCGCTCAATCGCACCATAGCTGAGGATAAGCTTATGGCGCAGGTGGACAGTATGGCCAAAGCCCTGGCTGCAACCGGTTTCAATGCCGGCAGCGTGTATAAAGAGATCTGGATTCGCGATTTCAACACCTTCATAGAGCTTTCGCTGGAAGTTATGCCGCGCGCCGAGGTCCGCGAGGTGCTGGACACCTTCCTGGATTTCCAGGCTGCGGACGGCAATGTCCCCGACGCCTTTGTGGTGGTGGCCACGGCCGACAACCTTGGCTATAAATACCGTTTCTGCGAGGCGCACCCGGATATGGCGGCCCACAAGAACACCGTGGAGACCGACCAGGAGAGTTCGCTGGTGCAGGCCGTGGCGCAGTATGTGGCCATTACCGGCGATTATGATTATCTGAAAGAAGTCCGTGCCGGCAAAACGGTGCTGGGGCATCTTGAAGATGCGATGATGTACCTTCGAGGCAACAAGTGGAACGACACGTACGGCCTGATTACAGGCGCCACCACGGCCGACTGGGGAGACGTGCAGCCCGAGCACGGATGGGGCGTTGAGATTGACGAAAATACCCACTACACAATAGACATCTACGACAACGCTATGTTCGCCCTGGCGCTTGACGAACTGTGTATGCTTGAAGGCGGCAGCAACTCTGCAGACCGTTGGCTCAACCTCAGGGATACCCTCAAGAAGAACATCAGAACCCATCTCTGGGATGCCAAACGCCAAAAGTTCCGCCCGCACATCTACCTGAACGGCTCGCCTTTCCCTGCGGATTTCAACGAAGATGAAATCTACTATCACGGCGGCACGGCCGTTGCGGCACTGGCGGGCATCCTCACAAAGAAAGAAGTGGCGAATGCCAACCGCCGGATGCTGGCCAATATGAAGGCGGCGGGGGCGCAGAGCATAGGCCTGACGCTTTATCCCGCCTATCCCGACGGCTTTTTCGCCAACCCAATGATGGGGGCGTATCAATATCAGAACGGCGGCGACTGGACCTGGTTCGGCGCCCGCTGGATTGAGGTATTGGTGCGCTATGGTATGATTCGTGAAGCTTATGATGAATTGAAACCGATGTTGCAGCGCACCGTTGATGGCGGCTTTTACGAGTGGTATCACCTGGACGGTACGCCGGTGGGCAGCGGTACATATCGCGGCACGGCCGGAGTATTGTATAGAGCAATCAAGGTGTTGCGAAGGCCATCATATTATGAATTGAAAAGGATAGGATAACAATAACATAAATAATCTAAATATAAGTCAAGAGTTATGAGTAACATTTCAAGACGCAAGTTTATACAGGTCGGCGCAGCAGGTGCTGCCGGCGTGATTGCGGCCACCAGCGGCCTTAGCGCAATGGAAGCAATGGATCCCCGCAAAAAGAAAAAAGTTCAGCCCGAACCCAAGCCCGAAAAGGTGAAGATGGCAGCCATAGGCATCGCCAACCGCGGCCGTCAGATTATCCACGAGTTCGACGCCACCGGACTGTGTGAGTTCGTGGCTCTTTGCGATGTGGACCCGCTGAGCAAAGAGAGCCAGCAGACAATTGCCGAACACCCCAACGCAAAGGTGTTCACCGACTTCCGCAAGCTGTTCGATGAGTTTGGCAAGGAGTTCGACGCAGTGTGCATCGCCATCCCCGACTTCTCCCACTTCCCCGTGACTATGCTCGCGCTGAACCAGGGCAAGCACGTCTATGTAGAGAAACCGCTGGCCCGCACCTTCTACGAGTGCCAGCTGTTGATGGACAGCGCCCGCCGTCATCCCAACTTGGCTACCCAGGTCGGCAACCAGGGCCACTCCGAGGCCAACTACTGGCAGTTCAAGACCTGGCAGGAAGCCGGCATCATCAAGGATGTATACCGCATCGATGCCTTCTTCAACGCCTGGCGCCGCTGGTATCCCTACGATCCCAACACCGACCGTTATCCCGAGGCACAGCCCGTTCCCGAAGGTATGGACTGGAACCTCTGGAACACCACCGCTCAGTTCCACGATTTCAACGAGAAGTATCACCCCGGCAACTGGCGCGGCTGGTACGACTTCGGTCTGGGTGCCCTTGGCGACTGGGGTGCGCACATTATTGACACCTGCCACGAGTTCCTGCAGCTGGGTCTGCCGTATGAGATAGATCCGCTCAAGATCACCGACTACAACGATTACTTCTTCCCCAAGGAGACCACCCTGCGCTTCAAGTTCGCCGCCCGCGGCGATATGCCGCCGGTGGATCTGACCTGGTACGACGGCGAGAAGAACTTCCCGCCGCTGCCCGAGGGCTACGGCAGCAGGACCGCCGTTCAGGACGACGTTCCCGCCTCTGGACAAAATGTTCCCGGTGAAGATTCGTCACTGAGTCCCGGCAAGGTCATTTACAGCAAGAATCTGACTTTCCGCGGCGGCACCCACGGCGCTACCCTGAGCATTATCCCCAAGGAGAAGGCCAAAGAGATGGCTCCTTATCTCCCCGAGGTTCCCGGCACACCCTCCAATCACTTTGCAAACTTCCTCAAGGCCTGCAAGGGAGAGGAGAAGACCCGCAGCCCGTTCGAGATTTTCGGCCCTATGTGCCAGACATTCTGCCTGGGTATCATAGCCATACGCACCGGCCGCAAGCTCACCTTCGACCGCGTAAGCAACACAATAGTGAACGATCCGTTCGCCAACAGCCTGCTGGCAGACCGTCTGCCTCGCAAGGGTTGGGACGAATACTACAAGATGTAATCAGCTATGAAGAAAGTCATAATACTGGCAATCGCCGCCGCGGCGATGATTGCCGCTTCCTGCAACTGCCCCAAGTGCAAGAAAGCCGACGAGTGCTGTAATCAGGAGTGCGAACAGCCCTGCTGGGGCAAGTATGCCGCTATGGAAGCTGCCGCCGAGCCCAATACCCTCACCGAGGCCGAGGAGGCCGACGGCTGGAAACTCCTTTTCGACGGCAAGACCACCGAAGGCTGGCAGAGCGCCAAGCCCGTCAATATGGGCAAATTCCCCGAAGGCGGCTGGGGCATCACCGAAGACGGCCTGCTGTATGTCTTTGCCGGTGACGGCGCCGAAAGTGCCAACGGCGGCGACATCATCACCAAAGACAAGTACCGCAACTTTGTGCTTAAGGTCGACTTCAAGATGACCAAGGGCGCCAACAGCGGCATCAAGTATTTTGTGGATCCGTTCCTGAACACCGGGGCCGGCAGCGCAATTGGTTGCGAGTTTCAGATTCTGGACGACGACAACCATCCCGACGCCAAGCTGGGCGTGAACGGCAACCGCACCCTGGCCTCTCTCTACGATCTGATTCCCTCCAAGCACGAGCCTCTGAAGGATAAGTTCGGCTGGAACACCGCAATGATTGTGGTGGACGGCAACCACGTAGAGCACTGGCTGAATGGAGAAAAGGTTGTGGAATACGAGCGTAACAACCAGATGTGGGATGCATTTGTAGACTACAGCAAATACCGCGACTGGCCCGACTTCGGCAATTATGAAGAGGGCTACATCCTGCTTCAGGACCACGGGCATCAGGTGTTCTTCAAGAACATCAAGATAAAAGAACTTTCAACAATTAAATAATAATCAACATGAAAAAAGTCGCTGACAAACAAATTCTGATGGCCGCTGACTTTGCCGGCTATCCCCTTAAAGAAGAAATCAAGGCATATCTGGAGAAGAAAGGCTGGACAGTTACCGATATTGGCGTTAAGGCCGATTCTGATCCCGAAGATACAGAACTGATGTTCCACCGCATCGGCCTCCGCGTAGGTGCAATGATCACCGAGAAGGAGTTCGAGCGCGCCCTGATCTTCTGCGGCACCGGCATGGGTATCCACATCGCAGCCAGCAAGTGCCCCGGCGTACACGCAGGTGTGGTAGAGAGTGTTCCCGCCGCATTTCGCGCAATTACCGGCAACGGTGTCAACGTGCTGGCAATGGGTGCATTCTATGTAACTCCCGAACTTGGCAAGCAGTGCGCCGACGCCTTCCTCTACAACGACTTTGGCAGCGGCTGGGAGTGGTGGCCCGACTTTGACAAGTTCCACCAGATCGCTATCGACGAGCTCAACGCCTTCAATTATGAAGAGTACAAGGCCAACGGATTCAAGGTTAAGCATCTGGGCGACTGCCACTGCGAGCTCTACGACCGTCCGGAAGGCTTCTCCAGCGTTCCGCTGATGTGCAAGCGCTAGAGCTGCCCTCACGCACAAAAATGCCCGCTGCTCAGGCGGGCTTTTTTGTTATTGTTTCTTGTTGAAATAGGCTTTTTCTGAGGCAAGGCCGTCGCGGTTGACGGTTTCGACGGCGTAGGTGCCGGCGGTGGAGGGGATACGCAGCTGCATGGCCGGCGGATCCACGGGGTGTGACTGGTCGCCGTTGCGGTCGTAGTCCTGATAGACGCCGCTTTCGGGAACGCGGCCGATCAACTCGCCGTCTTTGTAGATATTGAAGCAGCCGATGCCCGATTCCAGGTCGGCCTCGGCGCGCCATGTCAGCAGATATGCATCGCCGTCAGGCATAATCTTCAGGTCGTAGGGCTTGTCGGGAGGAGTGGTGTCCTTGACGATGCCGGTGGAGGCAAACTCTCTGAAGGCTACGGCGCTGTTGTAGTCGGGAAGCAGGCACAGGCTTTTTTTGTCGCCGCGGAATTCGGGTTCTCTATAGATATTATAAGAGAGCGTGTCCACCAAGTAACCCTGGCTGCGGTCTATCGGTTTCAGGCTGCCGTCTTCTGCCAGCCTTTGCTTCAGCGCTGCATCCCAGAATGGGATGGTGATAGTGCGCATATAGCTGTGGTTGTGCCCCTGGCCGCGGGTGAACGCTATCGAAGCGGGAGCGTCGTGGCTTCGCAGGTGCGCAAACGAGTGGCGGGCTGTAGCGGGGATGTTGTCGGCCCCTTCTCCAGGCCCGGCGTGGCGGAACAGTATCGGTACTTCATAGCCCTCGGGCAAATAGTCCCACTGCGGATCCCACGCTGCCGAATATGCAACGGCTGCGATTATCCGCTCCGGATGCTCGTGAAGCATGCTCAGCACCCAGAATCCGCCGCCGGAATGGCCCCAGATAAGGAACGGGGCGTCGGGCAGTTCTGTGTGACCACTCCTGACACCCGCTTTTGTGAGCGCCAGAAGCAGTGTCTTATAGCTGCCGTTACCCGGGTAGGCCCAGACATCGCACAGGCCAAATATCGTGGCTTCAATTATCGCCAGGTCCCACTTGCGGGCAAATGCCTGATACTGCACGTCGTGATGGCGGCTGATGCCGAATTCCTCCTGGCTGCAGCCGTGCTGGAACACCATCACGCCGCGGATTTTCTCTGCCGTGGATGGCACGTAAACCCCGTAGTCGATATGGTCGGCAAATTTGCATTCGTCGCCAATCAGGGTGATGTCAAACAATGTGTCTGCGGCGACAGCGTTACCGGCTGCGGTCCGCTGCACCCGCGCCGTCCGGCACGAAGTCAGAGTCAGTGCGGCCAGCGCCGCAAGCAGTATCAGTCGTTTGGACATTATGCCTCTGCGTAGAGTTTTATGATGTTCAGGATGACCTCGGTGGCCTTTTCCATGCTCTCCAGAGGCACGAATTCCAGTTTGCCGTGAAAGTTGTGGCCGCCGGCAAAGATGTTTGGGCAGGGGAGACCCATATAAGAAAGGTTGGCACCGTCGGTGCCGCCGCGGATGGGCTGTACCTTGGGTTTGATGCCCGCCATCTCCATCGCCTTCATTGCATTTTCCACCACATGGAAGTGCGGCTCCACCATCTCGCGCATGTTGCGGTACTGATCCTTGATGTCGGAGGTGACTATGTTGCCGTATTTGGCGTTGATAAAATCGACGGCGTCCTGCACCATCTTCTTCTTGACCTCGAGCCTGGCGGCGTCGTGGTCGCGGATGATGTAGCTCATGTCGGCCTCCTCCACCACACCCTTGAAGCTGGTCAGGTGGATGAATCCCTCGTATCCTTCAGTGAATTCGGGGCGCTGCTCCACCGGCAGCATCGCGTTCAGTTCCATTGCCACCAGGCAGGCGTTTATCATCTTGCCCTTGGCATAGCCGGGGTGGATGTTGCGTCCGGCAACGTGGATCTTGGCGCCGGCGGCGTTGAAATTCTCATATTCCAACTCGCCTATCATGCCTCCGTCCATGGTGTATCCGTAGTCGGCGCCGAACTTCCCCACATCGAACTTGACCACTCCGCGGCCGATCTCCTCGTCAGGGGTAAAGGCTATCTTGATTTCGCCGTGCTTGAACTCGGGATGGGTCACCATATACTCTGCGGCGGACATTATTTCAGCCACGCCGGCCTTGTCGTCGGCGCCCAGCAGGGTGGTGCCGTCGGTGGTGATGAGCGTCTGCCCCTTGTACTGCGCCATCTCGGGGAATTCCGACACGCGCAGGCTCTTCTCGGGATTAAGGGCGATGTCGCCGCCGTCATAATCCTTGATGATCTGTGGCTTGATATTATCGCCGGGGGCATCGGGCGACGTGTCCACGTGGGCGATGAATCCCAGACGCGGTATCTTCCTGTCTGTATTGGCAGGGATGGAGGCCATCACGTAGCCGTATTCGTCCAGCGCCGCGTCAATGCCCATCTGCTGCAATTCAATCTGCAACTGACTCAGGAGTTTGAGCTGTTTGGCGGTGGAAGGCTGGCTGGGGCTCTCTTCGCTGGACTGGGTGTCAAACGACACGTATCTCAAGAATTTGTCGAGTATCTTTTCCATTATTGCTCGGGTTTAGCTTTCATTGAAGAAACAACCATATATATAATAATGAGCAGGTACGGCACTATGGCGATAACCTCTCCGTAAGTTGCGTTCCAGCCGGTGAGGAACCAGTCGACCTTTGCGAACTTGAGGATGGCGCTCACCACACCCATCAGGGCGCCGCCCGCGATAAAGCCGGAGGCGATGAGGGTGCCTTTCTCCTGCCGTGCGGTATTGACCGCTTTGTCTTTGCTGCGCGAACCCACGAACCAGCTGATTGCGCCGCCCACCAGAAGCGGGAGGTTGAGGTCGATGGGGATGAACATACCCAGGCAGAATGCAAGTGCCGGCACTTTGAAGATTGTGAGCAGTATGGCGATGATTGCACCGATGCCGTACATCAGCCAGGGGGCGCTGCCGCCCTCCATCATGGGTTGGATTACAGCCGCCATGGCGTTAGCCTGAGGCGCCACCAGCGCGTCGGGGCCGGTGAAGCCGTAAGTCTTGTTCAGCAGAATTACCACGCCGGCTACGGTCGCAGCCGCTACCAGCACGCCAACGAACTTCCATCCCTCCTGCTTTGCGGGGGTGGTGCCGATCCAGTATCCGATTTTAAGGTCGGTGATGAAGCCGCCGGCCGTGGATAGGGCCGTACATACCACGCCGCCAATCAGCAGCGCAGCCACCATTCCGGCATTGCCCTTCAGGCCACATGCTACCAGCACCAGTGCCGTAATAATCAGCGTCATGATGGTCATTCCGCTCACCGGGTTGGTGCCGACAATCGCTATGGCGTTTGCGGCCACGGTGGTAAAGAGGAAGGCGATGATTGCAACAATCAGCAGACCTACCAGCGCCTGCCATACATTATTAACTATGCCGCCCAGGGCGAAGAATGCGAATACCGCCAGCAGAACCAGGATGATGCCGAACACCACGGTCTTCATGGGGATGTCCTTTTGCGTACGTTCTACCTCCGCAGTTGCGCCGCCTTTCTTCCGGAATTCGCCCATAGCCAGGCCCACGGCGCTTTTGATAACGCCCGCCTGCTTGATAATGCCGATGATGCCGGCGGTGGCAATGCCGCCGATACCGATCTGACGGGCATAGGTGCGGAAAATGTCATCGGCGGACATCTGCCTTATGGCATCGGAAAAACTCATGCCCAGGAAATCCACCCCGCCGCAGAAATTGCCCAGCAGTGGAATCGCCACCAGCCATACCAGCAGCGAACCGCAGCATATAATGAATGCGTATTTGAGACCGACGATATAGCCGAGGCCCAGAACTGCCGCACCGGTATTGATCTTGAGCACCACCTTTGCCTTGTCGGCGATAACCTGTCCCCATCGGGTCACCGTGGTGGTCAGTGTTTCTGTCCAGGCGCCGAAAGTCGATACCACAAAATCGTATATACCGCCAATGAGGCCGGCCGTAATCAGGGTCTTGAAACTCTTGCCGCCGCTCTCGCCGCTGACCAGCACCTGCGTGGTGGCTGTCGCTTCGGGGAAAGGATATTCGCCGTGCTGCTCCTTAACAAAATATTTCCGGAAGGGAATCAGGAACAGGATGCCCAGCATACCTCCCAGCAGTGAGCTGAGGAACATCTGCACGAAATTGACGTCCAGTCCTAATATATATATGGCGGGCAGCGTGAATACCGCGCCGGCCACAATCACGCCGCTGCAGGCGCCTATCGACTGGATGATGACGTTCTGGCCAAGGGCGTTGCTCTTTTTGAAGACGCTGCTGAGTCCGACGGCGATGATGGCTATGGGGATGGCTGCCTCAAACACCTGGCCGACCTTGAGCCCCAGATAGGCAGCTGCGGCAGAGAAGATGACGGTCATCAGTATGCCTATGGACACCGACCAGACATTGGCCTCGGGATACTTTTTCTTGGGAGACATTATAGGGGTGTACTCCTCGCCCTCTTCCAGCTTCCGGTATGCGTTCTCCGGAAGCGAAGTCTTGAGTTTTTCGGGATCGTTCATAGTACCTCAAAGATAGGTATAATCGCGTCAAAAGGAGAAATTTTAAAAAAATTATCAAAAAATTTTGTGAAACGGAAAAGATGTGTATCTTTGCAGTCCCTTTCGAGAGAGGGGGGAAGTTGATTGAAATCTTGAGAGAGAATAAGAGGTAAGAAATAAAGATAGTCTGTAATAGAAATATTAGGGACTGCAATTTCAAAGAAAATCATGGAGGGCAAGAGATGCGGTAACGCATGGATGTCTGAAATGATTCACTCAAGTTACTTATAAGAGTACATAAAGCTTAGAAATAAGTGAGTACGAGAGATAACGAAGCGAACAAGAGCGAACGGAGGATGCCTAAGGCTTCAGTCGGCGAAGAAGGACGTGGTAAGCTGCGAAAAGCTGCGGGGAGCTGCAAACAGGCTTCGATCCGCAGATGTCCGAATGGGGCAACCCGTGCAGATGAAGTCTGCACGCATATCGGAAGATATGGGCCAACGCAGGGAACTGAAACATCTTAGTACCTGCAGGAAGAGAAAGAAAGCATCGATTTCCTAAGTAGTGGCGAGCGAAAAGGAAATAGCCCAAACCGTGGTTGTTGAGGCAATCGCGGGGTTGTAGGAGTCGACATCAAGACCAGTGAGTGAACCGGAAGTGTCTGGAAAGTCACACCGAAGACAGTGACAGTCTGGTACGGGAAAGCGATCTGGTCAAGTTGACCACCTGAGTAGGGCGGGACACGAGGAATCCTGTCTGAAACCGCGGGGACCATCCCGCAAGGCTAAATACGAGCTGAAGACCGATAGTGGACCAGTACCGTGAGGGAAAGGTGAAAAGAACCCCGAACAGGGGAGTGAAAAAGAACCTGAAACCGTTCGTTTACAAGCTGTCGGAGCAGAGTAATCTGCGACGGCGTGCCTTTTGCATAATGAGCCTACGAGTTGCGTTGCGTCAGCGAGGTTAAGACCTTCAGGGTCAGGAGCCGCAGCGAAAGCGAGTCTGGCAAGGGCGTTATAGTTGGCGCAAGCAGACGCGAAACCTAGTGATCTACCCATGACCAGGGTGAAGGTGCCGTAACAGGCACTGGAGGCCCGAACCAGTTTCCGTTGAAAAGGATTTGGATGAGTTGTGGGTAGGAGTGAAAGGCCAATCAAACTGGGAGATAGCTCGTACTCCCCGAAATGTCTTTAGGGACAGCCTCGGTGCAGCTTCTTGGAGGTAGAGCGACTGATAGGATGCGAGGGCTTCACCGCCTATCAATTCCTGACAAACTCCGAATGCCGAGAAGTGGTCGCCGGGAGTGAGTCGCCGGGTGCTAATGTCCGGTGGCGAGAGGGAAATAGCCCAGACCAACAGCTAAGGCCCTTAAACGCGGTCTAAGTTAACAGAACGAGGTGACTTCGCAGAGACAGCTAGGATGTTAGCTTGGAAGCAGCTATTCATTTAAAGAGTGCGTAACAGCTCACTAGTCGAGCGGGGTTGCGTGGATGATAAACGGGTATCAAGACCGCTGCCGAAGCTATGGACTCCGAATAGAGAGTGGTAGGGGAGCATTCCGACCGGCAGAGAAGGTGATCTGTAAGGATTGCTGGAGCGATCGGAAAAGAAGATGTAGGCATAAGTAACGACAATGCGTGACAGAAACACGCACACCGAAACCCCCAGGTTTCCTGAACAACGTTAAACGGATCAGGGTTAGTCGGGGCCTAAGGCGAAGCCGAAAGGCGCAGCCGATGGACAAATGGTAAACATTCCATTACCTGTGGAAGGTGTCGACGGAGCGACGGAGGAATGACACGCCCGCCGGCTGACGGAATAGCCGGTTGAAGGGAGGTAGCTAAACGGGACGGTTAAGAGCTGACCTGTGGCGAGACCTGATAGTACAGAGAGTCTTCGGACAATCTGACAGCGGCGGTAAGTAGACTCCCAAGAAAACCTTCAGAGACATAACCTAACACAGCCCGTACCGTAAACCGACACAGGTGGGGAGGGAGAGTATCCCAAGGTGCTCGAGTGAATCATGGCTAAGGAACTCGGCAAATTGACCCCGTAACTTCGGGATAAGGGGACCCACAGCGATGTGGGCGCAGAGAAATGGCTCAGGCGACTGTTTACCAAAAACACATGGCTTTGCAAATTCGAAAGAAAAGGTATAAGGCCTGACACCTGCCCGGTGCCGGAAGGTTAAGAGGGGATGTCAGTTTAATTTATTAGATGAAGCATTGAATCGAAGCCCCGGTAAACGGCGGCCGTAACTATAACGGTCCTAAGGTAGCGAAATTCCTTGTCGGGTAAGTTCCGACCTGCACGAATGGTGTAACGATCTGAGCACTGTCTCGGCCATGAGCTCGGTGAAATTGTAGTA
>JAEEGG010002782.1_pt1 | contig 44652 bp, 34 predicted proteins | sample 9134161 | NCBI WGS metagenome assembly JAEEGG01 (sample SAMN16246543, study PRJNA631951) | gut metagenome | biome: gut microbiome; feature: rumen; material: CR-attached | host: Bos | place: Iran: Karaj | collected 2018-10 | reverse complement strand
GGTCCTACGGTTCCGGTTACGGTGGAAACGCCCTCCTCGGCAAGAAGTGCTTTGCTCTCCGCATTGCTACCGTTCTCGCTCGCGACGAAGGCTGGCTCGCTGAACACATGCTCATCCTCAAGCTCACCAACCCGAAGGGCGAAGTCAAGTACGTGACTGGCGCATTCCCGTCTGCTTGCGGTAAGACGAACCTCGCCATGCTCATCCCGACTATCCCGGGCTGGAAGGTCGAAACCATCGGTGACGACATTGCATGGATGAAGTTTGGTAAGGATGGCCGTCTCTATGCTATCAACCCGGAAGCCGGTTTCTTCGGCGTTGCTCCGGGCACCTCTGCAGAATCCAACAAGAACGCTCTTATCTCTGCAGAAAAGAACACCATTTACACGAACTGCGCACTCACTGAAGATGGCGACATCTGGTGGGAAGGCATCGGCTACCCGGCTAAGGGCAAGCTCGTTGACTGGAAGGGCAATACCCGTGACGCTCTCCCGAAGGACAAGGCTCCGAAGGGCGAAGAAATGGCTCACCCGAACGCTCGCTTCACCGCTCCTGCTAACCAGTGCCCGTGCATTGCTAAGGAATGGGAAGATCCTGCTGGCGTGCCGATCGACGCTATCCTCTTCGGTGGCCGTCGTCCGTCTACCATTCCTCTGGTTCACCAGTCTCTCAGCTGGAACCACGGCGTGTTCCTCGGCTCCATCGTGGGTTCTGAAATCACCGCTGCTTCCACCATCAACGCTGCTGAAGTCGGTAAGATCCGTCGCGACCCGTTCGCAATCCTCCCGTTCTGCGGCTACAACATGGGTGACTACTTCAAGCACTGGATCGAAATCGGTAAGAAGTCTACCGAAGACAAGCTCCCGAAGATCTTCTACGTGAACTGGTTCCGTAAGGATGCCAACAACGAAAAGCTTCCGGGTGGCTTCATGTGGCCGGGTTACGGCGACAACAGCCGCGTGCTCGCTTGGATCTTCGACCGTTGCAACGGCGATAACTCCAACGTTGTTGAAACCGCTATCGGTTACATGCCGAAGACCCTCAACACCGACGGTCTCGCTGACTACTACAAGGAAACCCTCCCGGAAATCCTCAAGGTTGATGTGGAAGGCTGGAAGAAGGAACTCGCCGACGTTAAGGAAAATCACTATCCGAAGTTCGGCAAGCACCTCCCGAAGGAACTCTCTGACATCATCGACATGATTCAGGATCGTTTGAACAAGGCTTAATCAACCTTATATTCCTAACGGAAATCCTTAAAGAAACCGCGACTGGCAATTTGCTGGCCGCGGTTCTTTTTTGTTACTATAGATTTAGTTCTTTATGCTCCAGGAACATTATTGTTTTGTTGATTCCATTTAATGTTTCCCGTTTAGGATGAAAACTTTCAAGAACAATGCTTTTAATCCTTTATTTTATTGTAAGTAACATAATTATTATAAAATACCTATTTCTTTATCATTTCATTTAAGGTGCTGTCTACAAATTAATAACGAATGTTCTTTTTTTACACAAACTTTTTTTTTCATACATTGGTTATTACTTTATTTGATTTCTCAATGAAAAAGAATGGAATTAATTTGTATAATTTTTTTTATTGAAAATGGTTGCGATTAAGCTAAATTTTGCCCCATGTTTATTATCAAAAGCATTTTCTTTCCAAAAACGTTCTTTATTATTCTTCTGTGCCTTACCTGTACTATTGCTTATTCGCAAAGTGTGGAACAAGGTAACGCTTTCAATAAATTTATGGGTGTGGAAGAGGGCGTAAATCCTTCGTCAGGGGCAGCTGCGTTTAAAAAGACGTTAATGACTATTTCTTCGGGAAAAGCTTCGTTCGATCTTGAAATGACCTATTCTTCTAATGTAGAAGAGGTTGTAAAAAATAAAAATGATATAGCATTAGTGGGTTGGATTGGTTTGGGGTGGAATTTTGGCCACGCTAAAATAGTATCTGATAATTCAGGAACCATGTGGAATGGTGATGACTCGTATTATCTACAAACCCCTGCAGGGGTAAAATTTAAAATTATAAAGGGAAATGGAGAAAATGAATGGTGGGTAGAAAGTTTGCCGTATTGGATTTTGAAACAAAAAACTAAATCTGTTGAATTTAAGTTGTCAAATGGGACAAAAAAGACTTATTTGATTGTTATTGGTTGGGAATTAACAAGTGATACGGGTATCAAGTATACTTATGGAGATATGGAGTATGATGAAAATTATGATGGAGTGAATGACGAAGAAAAATTGAAGCATTATGCTACGGAGTATACTTTGGCGAATCCTTATGCAAATGGAATTGTTGGGGTGTATGAAGGTGGACATGATGTATTGTTCCCTAAAAGCTGGAATTTGCAGAAAATTGAAGATATTGATGGCAATTATTTATCTTTTACTTATGACCAATATACAGAAAAAGTCTATAAAGAATATATGGAATATACTGAAACATCCGGTTATTATGATTTTCCATTTAAAGAGCTTTTTATACCATATACAACTAAAGGATATACCAAGGAGTGTTATTTAAAAAGCGTTGAATCATCTCAAGGCGGAAGAATTGAATTTGTTACAAAGCGCAAGGATTATCAAGGCGAATTTATCGATAATATTGGTGAGAGTGAAGAATCTGAATTATCCGAACCGGATGCATATGAAGATCCTTTAGAAAGAAGATATCTGTCGCAAATAATTGTTTACGGAAGGGATGATAAGATTGTAAGATATATTGATTTTTGTTATGAAGCGTTGAACGTAAGAGTAAATGGTTCCTATAATCCGAATTATGTTAAAAGGTTGTTGACGTCTGTTATAGAAACAAATGCTGCTGGGGAAGAAATACAAAAAGAATTGTATTCTTATGTGATGAAGGATTACGATGAAGAAACAAAATCTCCGCTACCATTGGGGGCGATAGACTCTATTAAAGGCCCTAATTGTGGAGTTGTTAAATATGTATATGACGAACTTCCTTTGGCTGATCTTGATCGTTATTCGGGAATGCATCAAGATGTGTTACCTCTAATAAAAGTATCAATGGGTGTTTTGGAGGATGGCACGAATTATATTGTAGGTGTAAATAAAAATATTAACAAAGTTGAGGTTTATTTTAGAAGACAAGGTAAGTGGAAATTACAGCAGACGCTTGTTGATGGCGAAAAAGGGGTATTTTATGTAGGAGATAAAAATTGGTTTATTTATAAAGATTCTGATGAGAACGGAACATATTATCCATTTGTATGGAATGGGAAAGAATGGGTTCAAGGAAAAGATTGGAATGAAGGAAAAGTGTTTGAAGATAATGGATCACATGATATAGCGTATGTTGGTCCAGGATATTTACTAACAGCGCATATTCATGATAATAAAATTGAATTAAAATTACATTGGTCAATATGGAATTCTTCTGAAATTGAATACGAAGAGACTATAACATCTGTAGATGATGATGATGATGATCGTAAGTATATTAAGTTTATAGCTTCAAGAAATCATTTTGGTATATTTTATAAAGATAGAAAGCTAGTAAATAGTGGCCATTTAAAAATTTATTCATTTGATTCAGAAAAAAAAGTATACCAATCAAAAGAATTTGATGGTTTAGATGATGATAATAAGTATGAGTTCTTAAATGACAATATTATTGTTAGTGTTACGGAAGGAAAAGGTATTACTGGTTACGCTGCTCGAGCGTACCATTGGCGTGAAGATGATGATGGGAATGGTTTATGGTATGAATATTACATAAACAAACTAGCAGGATGGCAAGGAACGTCTTCAATACAAGCGACTGGAAATGATTATTTTGTTGTAAAACATAATGATAATGACAATATGTCCTTGTTTGAGTATGATGGATCAAGATGGAGTGTTTATTATTCAAACGAAAATTTGGTTCATCATCAAGATTTTGACCCCAAAACAGAGGCTGAATGGGATGCTGTCCCAGGATACAATTTCTTTGTGGCTAGAAAGCCTCGAATAAAAAAGCATGCCTATGGAAATCAGATTAAACCATTCCGCGAATACGAACTTTATGAACGAATCAATAAAGAGTGGGTGCGTTCAGCCACCGTTAGTTCCGGTAGTGAAAAACATGTTTATGTGGGATCTAATTGGTTCTTTGTTAATCCTCTTCAAATTGGCTATATTAGAGATGGTCGTGATTGGAGAGAAGGCGAGCCCCTTGTGTGGCGCGAAGAAGATTATTCGAAAACTCTGGATGACCGCGTGACATCTTTTTTATCGGGTGACCCTGAAGATTGTTTTTCTTTAAATGGAGACTTTTTTGTAGAAGAGTTGGGAACTAAGTCAACAATATATTATAAAAAGAGGGATTCTTTTCGTGATAACATTGGTGCGTTTTTCGTTGCAAAAAAATACGTAAAAGATCCTGTTGTGGATAAAACAATAGAAGTCGAATATGATTATACCGCAAATGGAGCTTTCCCAATTTACGATTATATGACCAAATCTCCTTTTGTTTATTCATATAGAATAAACCTTCCTGATAAAGGCGGTATTATAGAGAAACGTTTGTGTTATGAAAATAATATTGCTTTAGGTGAAATATGTGGTGAACGGTATTTTATTTCAACATCACCCATAATTCCTGTAAAAACAATTGACAAAAATTATGAACGATACCATGATGATAAATGGCCTGAATACATTTATCAAGACCGAGTGTCTTCAATAATGACGACTGTTAACAATATACAAAAAACAGAAATATACAAGTATGCGGATGGAATCAATGACCTTGTTTCTCGTGTGGTTCTTTATGATAACAATAATCGAAAAAATATTTCAGAAACAGTAAACATTTATGCTGTTGAAAAATATCCTCATTTAAAAAATGAAAATAGATTAACGGAAAAGGTTGCCACCTACCAATGTATTCCTGATTGCGATGGAAAAATTGTGTCTGGGAATGTTGCGACATATTCTGAATTCGATAAAAAATGGCGTGTTCATGAATTGTGGTCGTATACGCCTAAAGAAAAAAGGGAATCCTCGTTTTCATTTGATTGGAATGCTCGAACACATGGAGATTCTTGGTCGTTAATAAAAGAAATTTCTAGTTATTACAGAGGTGCTGAGAATGAAAGTGTCGATCAAATTGGTGTAAAGAAATCCGTAATTTTTGAAAAGGAGAAAAATAACTGGCCTGTGGCCACTGTTGAAAATGCTGGATTGAATTCAATTCTTGTTTTGCCTGGCGATGCATGTGAGGTGGACAATTGGGCTGTTTGTGATACGGTTTGGTTGACTGATCGTAGTTTGGGGAATGATTATGGAAATTTAAATACTTCTTATAGTCGCTTTTCAAAGCCTGTGATTCGTATAAGCAAGTCTCACAAATTACAAGGTGAAATAAAAGAAGCTAAATCAAAAAAATATAGGTTTTCCGCTTGGGTGCAAGGGACAAGTTTTGCCGCTGAAGGCGATGTCATTCAACTAAAGCTTGAATCTAAAGATGATTCGGATTCTGACAATGAAACCGAATTTGTCCTGAAGGGTAAAGGAATCTGGGAATATATTGAGTGGAATGCTCCATCTCTGAAGAACGCACAAAGTTATACCCTGTCTCTTTCGACAAAAAATGACTCTGAAATTCATTTGCAAGATATAAGATTTGTTCCAGAAGATGCTCTGGTTGAGGTTTCTTTTTGGGATAAGCATTTAAGTAAAATAATGGCAAAAGTAAATGATCGTGGTGTTGGATCTTTTATAGAGTATGATCCTTCTGGCAGAATCCGTGAAACATATGGAGAATCTGCTCTCGGAGAAATTGTGTTGCTGTCAAAATCAACATATGTGCAGGGGGTGTGCTTTGTATCCTCAGATAAGAATCATGTGTTGAAAAATCTTGTTGTTAATGGGGAAAAAATCCCTGTTTCTACTGAACCGGGAGTTATTGAAGTTGCTGTAAAGAACAACACTGACGAACTAGATATTTCATGGTCAACTCTTGTAGATGGTGAAAAGGTTTTTTATAGTTTGCATAAAACTGGAGAAGAGCCTGAATATAAGGAGGATTGTTGTGCCAGTTCGTCTAGGATAATTAAAGATTTTGACGGATCTTCTATGACTCTTGATATTGCCGTTTCTTCTCTTGCTAAGCCATATAAAGTGATTATAAACAGGCAAAATTCAGGCTGGGTTGATTATGGCAAATTCTTGACAGAAGGATTTAATCCTGTTTTCAGATCAGATAATGATATATCTGCGGTTCGTTATTTAACAAATAATGGTATAAGAAATGCAAAGTTTAATGGATCAGAATGGAACGGTTATGATAAAGAAATAAGATACGGAAAGTATATAGATATTGGTGGAATCGTCAATAATAATTTTGGATATATTTTTGCTTTGCCTGATTATACAGGATTAAATAAAGATGAAAAGGATATTTTTGTAGCAAAACGAGATCAGAATGCTTATAGTTATAGGGAAACTTCTTCGCAGTGGGATAATTTAGGAAGTTTTGATAAAGCCGGCGTAAAGAGTGATTTGTATCATATGGCTTCTTCAAAAAATAATGTGACATATGTTATTTATAATAGTGATGAGTTTTTAAGCCAATATGACGAATCGGGAACATTAAGTGTTTCTGAAAAGAAATCCTTAGTTGCGAAGAATATAAAGGGTTCTGGCTCTTACTGGATAAATATGGGGGCCGTTGTTGATAATGTTGTTGAAGATGCTGATATTGCTATTGGAAATAATATTCCGTTTGTTGCCTATTTAGGATCGTATCTTAGTGTCAAAAAATTATACTCGAAAAAAAATTGGGAGTATTTAAAAGAGCATCCTGAAAAGGACGTTTCCCCAGATGATGATTCTAATGATGATATTGATGATGGTTATATAGAAGAAGATTATCAAGCGAGCGATGTTGCAGTCTTTGTTAAACATTATGATGCAGCAGCAAATAAGTGGATTGGCTATAATTCAGATAATGGAGATGTGCTGAAATTATCTGATGGAAATCCTCTTCCAAATGCAAAAAATGTAAAATTGTCTTCAGATGGTGATAACCTTTATATGGCATTAACATACAATGATGGACTTTCATCACAATACGCCTTGAAGATATACAAATTAGAGTATTCAGATTCTGATTTGAAGTTTGTTGAAATTGTTGATCAATCGTTTAATTCTGCAATAATTGCGTATTTGGGTGAAAATGATCACTTTGATTTGTTAGTGCATAAGGCTATTCCATATGTGTCTTTTGTTAACGCTCAAAATAATGGGAAAATAACTGTTCTGAAGTATGATGAAAATAAGTGGATGCCTGTGGGTAGACCGGCATTTGCTAGTGTTAGCGCAAAAAAGAACAGTGCGGATTTGGCAGTTAATGCAAATGGTAACCCTTATGTTGTTTTCCGAGAAGATGGTGCTTCGGAAAATGTAAACCGAAGAAATAAAATTGTTCCGATGAAATATTTTGGTTCCGATAAAGATTTGACAATAGCCTCAATTGGAAAGACTTCTGAAGCGTTAATAGCGAAGAATTTTAGACGATATATTCTAAAATATGACGCTATCGTTCCAATGGAAACGGAACAGGTGTCATTTGATCTTGAATTCACAAAAAAGGATCACGTAAATGGTTTGATTGTGAAAAGAAATGATAATTTCGAGTATTCATGGAAAAAAGATAATTCATATTCTTTTATAAATCTTCCTTCATATACTGGTACTGATTTTCCTAAAATTACGATTCCGTTGAAAGATATTTCAAATGAAATAAAAATTATAGTTTATAATTCAGGAGATGAAGTTCCTCTGACATACACGTTTAATATTAAGCGAGAATCGGCATCAAATTTGAATTTCAAAACAAAAATTCTTGGGAGAAAGGTTGGGTCAACCGCTACAAAGGATTTGTTTTATGTTTACAACTCTTCGTCTTCTAGTAGTATAACGTCCTTAAATGGCAATTATAATCAAGGTAATGAATTTGATCCGTATTTACCATCGAATGGTGGAGGTACGAGAGTTGTTGAGAAAATTGAGCATCAAATTGATCCTCCAGAAGATGGCTCCTCATCAAAAATGATTTGCATTGAACATAATTCATTATGGTCAATGATTGTAAATAACATCTTGTTCTCGAGACCTGTCTGCTTGGAATACGATTTTGAAAAGAATACATTTGTAGTTTCTTCAAGTTCTGAAAATGCATATTCGGTTAATAGCAGTGCGTCTACTGGAAGTTATTCTTCTGCGGCAAACAGTTCGTCATCGGTTGCTGGTAATGTATTGACATTTATTGATAAAAATGGGAATAAAAAGATTGTGGAGATTGTTGTTGTTAGTTCTTCTAGCACGAATCCCCAGCCATATTCATCAGGAAATACAGATCCTTATGAATATTCTAGTGCTTCAACAGCCCACAACTCGTCGGCTTCAACTGGTCACAACTCGTCGGCTTCAACAGGTCACAATTCATCAGCTTCAACTGGTCACAACTCATCGGCTTCAACGGTTCTTGATGAAACTGCTATTCCGAAAGAATATATACTGTTGTATGACTATAAATTTGTTGCAAGTAGTGACTTGTCCTTTGAAAATTCTGTATCTATTCACGGTGGATATTATATGTCCAAAAATATGAATGTAGCTGCTGATGCGAATATTCTAGGAACCGCTATTTGTTCAGATAATATAGTGTTAAATAGTAATGCTTATGTTAAGTCAATTATTTTGGGAGGTGTGTTAAGTTCACAAGCTGGAGCCTCATATGGTTCTATAGAGCAGAAAAATGTGTATGTTCTCCCCGTTGAGAAAAAGATATTTAGCACAAATGGCAACACCCTTAATGTAAATAATGGCCAAAATGCAACTCTATTGCCTGGAAAGTATGGGAATGTGAACATATATGCGAATGCGAATGTTGTTCTTGAACCTGGAGTATATTATTTTAGTTCTCTATATGTAGCTCCTGATGTAACCATTAAATCAAGTGATATAAATAAACCAGTTCAAATTTGGGTACAAAATGGAATTAGTTTTGGTGATAGGAGTCGTGTAATGGCTGATATGAATCCTAAATATGTGTTCATTTATGGGAATGGAACATCTGATATGTATATAGGGGTTCAATCTAAAATTTCTGCGACAATTGCTTATCCGAATGGCTTGGTTAATCTTGCCCCCAGATTAGAATTTGCCGGTTCTATTTGGTCGAATATGATAAAAGTTGGTGCAAATACAGTTGTTAAGTAGGAAAAAGAGTATGAAAAAAGTTTTTTGTTTCCTATCATTTTTTGTTGCAGAATTTCTATTTGCAGATGTTCTGAGCAATAGGTATGATGATCAAACTATGCATCAAGGATTACCCGGATGGGTATCATTGGCAGACGGGCATGCTCTGAGTTCCCGTGTTGATGAATTTGAAATTAATGAAAAATCTGACATTAAATTCGCGAAGGTCGTTTTCCCTGATGATTTTGTTGTTGAATGTGTAGGGAAAAAGTATAAATCCATGATTGTATATGATAATGGAAAAATCGAATTTGGTGATGGTGAGAATATATATGAAAAAGCCCCTTATATAAAAACATCTTCGCTAGCAGATAGAGACTATTCTTTGGGGAATACTTTTGAATGGGGTATTTATTCTCAAAAACTTGACGGGGGCTCAGATGTTTTTCTTGTGGTTAATTATGGACCATTTAAACTTCGGTCAGGCAAAAGTTATTCAATACAAACGCTTATATTCCAAAACGGAGAGGTTCAGGTTCAGTATTGGAAACACGATAATCCTTCTAGCGTATATGAAGATTGGATGTATGCGACATTTTTTGACGGATATGGCTCTGAAAGTTCGCAATATAATGCAGCGTCGTTATCCTACATGGATATATACGGAAAGGATGGTTTACGTCCAGGTTGGGTTGCTAAGGCTTTAAACTCAGAATATAGCGTGAACATAACGGAACCGCAAAAGGGGGCGGGACTACTGGTTCAAATGAATTCAAATCATCCAGATCTTGGAGGTATTGTTGCATATGATTATTCACGAGAACACCCTGTTGTTGGCAGCATTTCTTCAGTAGAGGTCTCTGCATCAAATATGCCTTCTGAGGAAATTTCGAATCTTTATTGTTGGTATTTTGACGAATACTATAAAACATTCGATGCTCATTATCCGCGATATTTGACAAATAACGTTTCTCAAATAACTTTGAAAAAGGATGATTTTTATTATACATGGGACGCTTATAAAACGGATCCTTACAAAAAAGAAAAATTCCTACGGACGGATGAAACAATTGATTTTATTGGGGCGCCTGCTTTTAAATTTCAGCGCACAAGCTCTTATTATAAATCACAATATGATTTTTATATAACTAAAATAAGATACAACCTTGCTCAGCCTGCATCAATTCAATTTTTACCTTTAAAATCACAATATCAATTAACTGTGGTGAACTCCTTTGGAGGGATAATTGAATTAGTTGGCTTAAATGGTGTGCCGGATATTTATAATGCTGAGAAAAAAATATATAAGTTATATAGAGGGCAATCTATAAATGGATCAATTACTGCAGCTCCTGGGTATTTCATAGATAAAGTTATGGTGTCGTATATGTGGAATGGGGTACAACAAGGTACAGTGTATGCAAATGATGCTTTTTTATCAACGCATTCGGGAAATTTAAATTTTTCGGAGGATTTGCCAAAACAAAAGATTTCAATAAAGGGAAAGTCGATTTATTCCCATTTGGTCATTACTGTAACTTACAAAAAATGCGAAAGTAGGGAATTAGCCCCTGTTATCCCCAATATTGTTATTACTGAGAAATATACAGCTCCGCAAACAGCTAAAGAAAATAGAATTTCATCCTCAGCTCTAATATTTGATGCGTTTGGAGGTGTTGCGCAAAAACAGAAAAAAATTGTTGATGGAGAATATGCGGTATCCTCCGTTTATTCGAATAAATTAAATCAAGTAACTCGTGTTCCGATGACATTTGTTCATAAAGCCCAAAAGAAAGATTTTGAATACGTTGATATGGCTTGTGAAGGATGTATTACGGAGGCTAACGCTTATTACTATAATCGATCGTTGACCGATCAATCGAATAGTACTCCCACAGAGGATGATATCGATCGTCCGGACGCATTTAACAACGCCTTTTCTGAAATGAAATATTATTATGGAAGTGAGGAAAATGGTGCGGTCTCAGCTTCTGCGGGAATAGCCAAAAGATCTTTCGCTTATAACGGTGATTCGTACTCTAAAAATTGGGAAATGCCTGCTTCATCGGAATACGATTATATTCCTCATTCTGCTCTTGACGAAAACTCTTTAGCAAATGCATTTGCTGCTCGGAATTTTAATTTATCTTTGCAAGATTTCGTTTTGAAGATTAGCAGAGATTCTGAGGGAAAATTCAGTCAACAAATATATAATAGTAAAGGGATGCTTGTTTCGAGTTGGTATTATGATGGAACCGATGAACAAATTTATATACATGAGTATGATGATTACGATAATTTAAAAAGGGTTTATAATAAAAAATTTTCGTACATGGGAACACAAAAAACTTATGATGCGCAGAATAGAGTTGAATCTATAAAGAGTTTCGATAATGGGTTGACTGTAAATAGCTATGATTCATATGGACGATTGCGTTTTGTAAAAACGGCTCGCCATGCAGAAGGTTGCTTTTCTGCTATTTTTTACGATGAATTAGGACGTTTAACAGCTGTTGGCGAACTTTCCAATATGTCTGCGGATGATTTTAAAAATCCAGATATGGCTGTTCCAGAGTCAAAAATACGATATATTTCAAAGACAATTTATGGTAAACCTTTAATTGACGATATGGTTGCATTGGGAATAAACCAAACTTTGGCGCAATCTATTTTGAGTAAGATGCAAAATATTCGGCCAAATGATATTGGTGCTGTTATATCTTATGATAATGATGAAAAAATGTCGTCTGTCAAAATATCTGAATATAATAGAATTGGCGAAAAACAGTATCAATGGATTTTATTTGGTATAGCAGGCGCTCCGGTAATACAGCTAAATTACGAATACAATCTGTCTGGAGAAATGACGAAGAGTGTATTCAGTCAATGGAACGGATCGAAATGGGTTGATGTGACAACCCGAACTCGGAGCTATGGTGATCATGGGCGTCTCGAATCTACTAGCGAAAATGGGTCGCTACTAGCCGAATACTCCTATACGAAAAACGGAAACATCAGTGAAAAGACTTACTATGACATGGATAAGGTCGTTCTCAGAAAGGTCATATTCCGTGATGTCTACGAACGACCGAATAAAATTGCGTATTTTGACAATGATGGGAACGAACTTTATTCAACTACTCTTCAATTTAAGTCTGAAGAAACGAACCAGGTTGAAAAGGCCTCTCATGAATGGAAATCGCAGGGAATTGGCGAAATATCGAAATCACATTCATATGGGTACGACTATTCCGATCGCTTGACGTCAGTTACGGGTGATTTGTCGGCATCGTATGGGTACGACGCCCTCGGCAGGATAGTAAAGAAGATTGAGGGCGACTCCTCAATCGGGTTCGCGTACGGAAATCCATCTTTCCTCCCAACCGGAGTCAATATCAATGGGAGATCGCCCGCAGTATCTGCGGTCTACCTAAAGTATGATGCATCTGGTAACCTTTGGTACGATAGACATAATCAGGTCGTATACAGGAACAACGAAAGCGGACAACCCATAAAGGCGTATAAGTTTTCTTCCATACCTACTGATATTACGGAAGACGATGTGCGTAATAATTCTAGCATCCTAAACGGGGCTGTCCAGGTAATTAGCATGGCCTACGATGAAGGCGGCAACCGAATATGGTATGCTGTTGAGGATCGGGATGGCGGTGCGAGTTATGCCGTCATGACAGTTCCTGGTGTCGGTGTTTATGAAATGTCAAAAGCAAATGGGTCCGATGTAACCTTCAATCTGTTGCGTCGGGACCTTGTGGCAGGCGGATTCCGCGATGGTTCGGGCGTGGCGTATTTTCCGGTAACAGATGCACAGGGCAATATTCGCGGATACGCTACAACAGCGGGATTGGAGAGCGCCTACGATTATTATCCCTACGGGACTTCAGTGGACCTTGCCGTCAAAGGAACCGATGACAATAGGCGTTGGCAGGGGAAGGAGTACGACGGGGAACAAGCGAAGTACTACTTTGGTGCCCGTTATTTTGATCCGTTCTTCGGCCTTTGGATGAGCCCCGACCCTGCGGGACAATTTATGAACCCCTACACCTACGGTGGAGACCCCGTGAACTACGTCGACCCGAATGGTGAGGCAATCTTTACTGCCGCGGTCCTAGTGGGGGCCGCCATCGGCGCGGTTATTGGCGGGAGCGCTGCAGCGTATCAGTGTAGTAAGTATGGCTCCAGTGGCTGTTCTAGCACTGTGAGTGCTGGAGCGTCGATCGGAGCAGTCGCAGGTGCTGTGACTGCCGGGGTGGCTGGTGCGGTTGGCGGGTTAAGTGCGGCTGCTGTTGGCGAGGTTGGTTTGGCAACGGAATCGGGGGTGCTCGCAGCCTCTGCTGGGGCGGCCGTGGAGGGCGGACTCGCGGGTGCCGCTTCTGGTGCAGCGTCTTATGCAACAATGGCTGCTTGGGGCATGACTGATGGCTGGAACTGGGGAGATTTTTGGGGCTCGACGTTCGGCGGTCTTGGTTCGGGTGCTGTTTTGGGTGGCATTACTGGAGCAGTCAGTTATGGGGTGAGTGACAGCTACCAGTGGGAAACTTATGAAAAGGTTTACGAGCGGGGAGTGGCCACTAATAGGGAAGATCAAGTTGCAAGATATATCGCGAAGCAGGAGGGGATAGACCCAAATAGAGTTGCTTTGACGAAGGAAGAATATATTATAAAAAAGACTCCCTATGGAGATGAACATGCCGAAGGAGTGCGAGAGGCAGGAGGAATAACAATAGCCAAAAGTGGGCGAAATTCTGCGGGGAATTTCTATGAAACAATTGCCCATGAAGCTTATCATGAAAAATGGGCGGCTCGTGGTCAAGATTATATAGATGGTATGTTTGGAAAAGGCAAATTATACGATTTAGATTCCGAAGAAGCTCTTGTCCGCGACAGGTTGCTGAGTCATCGATTTAGCAATTATTGGGGTGAGGAATTGAGGCAACAACAGATTAAAAAAATAAATATATTTCTTGGACGTGCTAAAGAAACCAATCTGTTCAATGCCAAGCGAACTCTTCAAAATTATGGATGGAATTACGGTGTTCTGTACTAAAAGGTTACTTTTGTTTGGACTTTTGATTTTAGTCCTGTCTTCGTGTTTTTCTCACAAATGGGAACAAAAGACTTGGACTGAGGAACTCTTTGACAATGTAAAAGAAGCGAATGAGAGCGAGTACCTTTTTAGAAACGAAAAGCAGAAGTTGATAACGTATGCTTTCTGTGAAGAAAAAGACGACGACTTGATTTTTCGTTATCCGTGTGAGCTGGATCCTGCGTATATATCGCGAATCAAAGAAAAAGTGTATTCCTATGATTCAACGACGGGCTTGAAGATATCTGTGCAGTCGCTTTACTATGCTGCTTATGTCTATGATCGTAAGAATTTGTGGTATAATAATGGTCTTGCAGATAAACCTAGTTCCGCTCCACTCATCTTCAGGATTACGCCAAGGAATAGCGGAGTTAGAGTCAAAAGCGATGGCTCGATGGAGTCGTACTGCGCATCGGCTGACAGTGTGAAATGCAGCTATCTTTTTGCCGAGATCCAGGTGTCTAAAAAACTGACGGATAGTATTCATATAGCGGAACTATATGATGTTTTTTTAGATTCGACCTTTGAATCAACTTTTTCGAGAAAAATGCTGGTTGACTTCATTGCCAATCCCTATGGGTTGGATGAATTAGATTCAGATAGAATTCTGTATGAATTGTGTTGGCAGGATGGCGGACATTCGATTCCGTGTAATCTGGAGCCTGAAACGAAAGCTCTTATTGACAAACATGTATCTTCGATTGAAGATGGAAAATTGCTGATGATAAGTTTTGGTTCATATCAGATACATAACATACTTTCCGATGCAGTGAACTCAAAGCATGTATGCCGTTCAGATGATGGAGCCAAATGCAAGGAGGGCTTTTTCTGGATAGAAAACAAGGAACATTATATAGAATTGTATAGGATTGACTTGCAGAAAGGTTCAATAGAAAAGGAGTATTCGCCTGCTCATGACAAGTTGGTGGATAGCTGGACCTATTATGATGAAAATGACAAATATGTGAGAGTCTATGACGAGACTGGTCAGAACGAACGTTACTTGGAATATTACCGTGTTGAAAATGCTCCTCGGCCTATTCATTCTAAGTATTTCTCCCCATAGTGATCGGGCTCAGTAAATTTTAGTAATTTTTTGTTTCAGGAAACTCTTTTTTGAATTATATACTATTTTTGATAAGTCTGAGACGAGAGATTTACTATGAAATTAAAATGTTTAGTTCTTGCTGCAGCATTATTGACGGCTTGTGGAGATGATTCTTCATCAGGCATAGACACAGAAAATGTATCAGGAACTCAATCTGTAGAGTCAAGTTCTAGTATTATAGATAGTCATCAGAAAGAGACTAGCTCTAGTTCTGTTTATGAAAAGAGCGATTATGTTTCTAGCTCTGCTGAAGAATCTGTTGAGAGCAGTTCTTCTGAAGTTGAGAGTAGCTCTTCAATAGAGGCTAGTTTTTCTAGTAATTCACAATCGTTCCCTGCAAATTACGATGCTGCTTTGAACTCTGTAACTGATGAACGTGATGGGAAAAAATATAAAACCGTCACAATAGGCTCGCAGACTTGGTTTGCTGAAAATTTGGCGTATGAAATAACGGATATGACATACCATGAAGAACCTGAGTATCGTTGCCCTGATGATAAAGAGGAAAATTGTGAAAAGTATGGTTATCTTTATCCATGGCTTTGGATTATTGACCCTGTCGATTTGATTGTTTATCAACCTGCAGTGCCGGATTCTGTTCGCCCGTTTAAGGGTATATGTCCAACGGGTTGGCACCTGCCGAGTGTTGACGAATGGCAAATTCTCATAGATAATGTTAATTATGAAGATTTACTTGCTGAATCAGCTGGTGGAACAGGTAAATCTGGTTTTGATGTCTTTTTTACGGGGGGATTAAGTTTCCCAGAAGGTGCTTACGAATTTGGTGAAAAGGCTAATTTTGTAACAGTTGATGAGTCTTCTTCCGGATATGTTGCTGTGTCTTTTTCTTCAACATACGTTGCATCGTATGTGGCTCTTAGAAAGGCTTTCATTTCTGTTCGTTGTTTGATGGATTGATGATGAATTAAGGGGATGCAGACACAACCCATGTTCCCTGATTCCCATACACCACAATTCGCCCTCTTTTCAGTTCCTTACATTTCAAGTTCTGAATGAGGGGGTGGGGTTCGGTATCGGAATCTAAGGCATACTTTCCATCAATACATTTACCAGGATGCTCTTGGAGCATCTTTTTTGTTAGGGCGATGTCAACGGAGCGTTGCATATAGGCTGCATCTTTTTTTGTGAAGGCCAGTTGGCCTTTGACTGCCTGGGTGTAAAGGTGCATGGCTAGGGTGAAGAAGATGCCAGAAACCGCTATGGTGACGACTAATTCTATGAGTGTAAAGCCGCGTTTCATTTCTTTTTCCTGTATTCGCATTTATAGAGAGCGCGGGTGGTGTCGGCTTTGTTGCGGATAGAAATTGCCTTGTAGCATATTTCGTCGCTAGAGTTTTGTGCAGTAATCAGGGTTTCCCATTCTATACCGATGGAGTCCCTATGCACGAGAATTGTGTCTTTTTCCAAGCCTTCGTTCAGGTAAAGGTTTAGTTTACTTAGGTTGTGGCCGTAGTCGTCGATCCATGCTTTTTGTGTTATCTTATTCGGGTATAGGTAACTCATTAGCATGACTCCAGAAGTGGTGAGTATGGCGAAACTGAGTAGCACTTCGATTAAAGTCACCCCCTTTTTGTACTTGCTAGAAGGCAATTGTGGCCTCCTTTCCGATTTGCACAATATCAGGGGTTATGACATGTAATGTGGTGTCGTTCGTAATTTTTGCATTGCGTAAAAAATCGCTCCAGAGCGTATTGTCGTCATAGAAGGCGAAGGCCCATGCAACGAAATAACCTTGGAGTTTTCCCTGCATGTCTACTGAACCCCTGCTGATGATAGCTCCTCTAAGATCTGTGTTTGGACCAATTTTGATGGGGGTGCTTCGTAAGGTCTCGTCCCAGTTGTCGGCTAGGTAAATAATGACTGTGTTGCTGGCGATGAGCCGTTGAATGTCCATGTATCCGCTGTATTCAACTTCACTGGTTTTTCGGCCCTGCAAGGCTAACCAAAGTGTGCCGGCCTGAGGATTTGAAAGGTTTACTTCCAGAGAATCCTGGGCAAGGAATGCGCCCGATACAATGGCTTGCTGTTTTATGGAAATTGTTCTGGCAATGATATTGGCTCTTTGTAGACTAGCTCTTTCCGAGATAAAGAGCCGATCGGCAATAATCTTGCAGTTCTCGCACTTGGCGTCTCCGCGAATGACTACTGTCTTGCAGAAAAGTTCTGTGGGGACAACATCTGTCGCATCAAAGGTGCATCGTTCTTTTACAAAGTTCTGGGCAAAAATGTCTCGGGTAAGTTCCGGGAAAATACCGATGGAGTCAAAATAGGGATAATTCGCATCATAGCGAATTGTGTCTACAAAGGCGTTTTGACTTGCGGACATCTTGTAGTGGGTGCTGAATGAAACTCTACCTTGTTTTAGTGCAACTCCGCCTCGAATTTGGGCGTCGCCAACCAGGGATATGTTTGCATTTGGGGCTAAAAGTGTAATGGCTGGGAGTGGGGGCAGGGTTAAGCCGGGGTGGAATTTACTGCTGTTGCCTTTTTGCATGGAATCGGAACAGGAGACAGTAATTCTGGAAAAAAGTCCGTCTTGCTTGTGGCTCATGTTGAACTTTATGTTCCCTACGTGGGTGGAAAAGTTCAGACTATCTGTGCGCCAAGGCTTTTTTTCGCTTTCCATACGGTAAAAGCCGTAGTCCATGGCTGTTTCTGTGGATAGTTCGTCCTGACTTTTTTGATACCTTCTGAATGATTCTATGCGCTCTGCTTTTACCATGCCATAAATAGTCATGGCCAAGATGCCAAGAATGCTTAGAAGCACCATGGTTACGGACATTGTAAAACCATTTTTTACATTGCGTTGGGTCACGTTCTGTTTACAAAATCAGGAGGAGTTCTTTGTTGGATAATATAGCTAAAATTGCTATCTTTTACCATGATTAATTAAGAGGGTATTTTGAATAAGTTTCTTGCGTTTTTGATTGTTGCATCTAGCCTTGTTTTTTGGGGCTGTCTTCAGGATGAAGACGAAGATTTGGACCGCATTCCGGTGCAGTATACCGTGCTTGTGCGTGATGGCGTTACTGGCAAGGCTGTAGAAAATGCTTCCGTGGAACTCACTTCCGAAAATGGTGTCTCGAAGACATTGAAAACAAATTCTAATGGTAAAGTGGTTTTCCCGTCTGCCGAGAGTTATGTGAATCAGGTAATTGTTTCCATGGATGGTTACATACCTACGGATACAGTTGATGTTGTGACTATTGCAGATTCATCTTACTCCTTAATGTTGCGTACTTTGAATTTGGCTATTTTGCCAGAGGGTGTAACGGAAGCCGATACCGGACGATATTACCGCTATACAGTGATCGTTCTTGACGAAACGTCTATGGATGTGATTTCTGGAGCAAATGTTTCAGTAACGTCTGGTAATTACAAGGCTGTTGATGTTACTACCGATAAGAATGGCCGTGCCATTCTGGATTCGCTCCCGTCAAAACAAAACCTTTTCAGCATTTCTGCATCTGGATTTACTCCGGTAGATACTCTTGTTGTTGCAGACACCAGTAGTTCCGAAGGTCTAGTCTTACAGACTCTTCGCGTTATCTTGGCTCCATCTGTTTCCAAATAGTTTATGGCTTTTCTGCTGAAGAATCCACCAAGCCCCGCATGTCTTAGGCTTTTGCCTTTAGAGCTTATGCAGCGCTACTCCGTTTTGCCGGTGGAATATGACGGCAATACGGGGTATTTGACTGTTGCCATGCCTTCAGCAGTTGACTTGGAATTGGTTCAAGAACTCCAAATGGCAACTGGTATTCTGGTTCAGCCTGTGGAAGCGGATCCCGATAGTATTGCCGAGTGGGTCCAGACTTTTGCAGCTCATTCCGAGTCATCCTTTGGGGCAAAACAGGAAAATGGGCGTGCTGTATCCGCTGTGGCAAGGCTTGTAGATGAAATTATTTCCGAAGCCGTGCAGACCGGAGCTTCCGATATTCATTTTGAACCTGGGGAGAAAGTTTTCTTAGTTCGTTTCCGCAAGGATGGTGAATTGCAGATTGTCCGCAAGTTGCCCGTGCGCTTGATTTCAGAAACTGTTTCTAGAATCAAGATCATGGCCAGTATGGATATCGCGGAACATCGTAGACCTCAGGATGGCCGAATTCATTTTGGTGACGGTAGCAAGGCTGTGGATATTCGTGTATCTGCGTTGCCTACGGACTACGGCCAGAAAATGGTATTGCGTCTTTTGGATAAGGGGCAGATTATTCATCGCCTAGATTCCTTGGGAATGTTGCCTAACCAAATCGAAATGGCTGAGGCTGAAATTCACAAGCCATATGGCATGTTTCTGATTACAGGACCCACGGGTTCCGGTAAGACGACGACGCTTTATACTTTGCTGCAGATGATTCGCAGTTCTAAGCTGAATATTTCCACTATTGAAGAGCCTATTGAATACAAGCTGGAAGGTATTACACAGACTGCGGTAAATACAAAGATTGATTTGACTTTTGCTGCCGCACTGCGAACCTTGCTGCGTCAGGATCCCGATGTAATCATGGTGGGCGAAATCCGCGACAGTGAAACTGCGGAACTTGCGATTCGTGCCGCTTTGACGGGGCATTTGGTTTTCAGTACTTTGCATACTAACGATGCTCCTTCGGCAATTGCCCGTTTAATTGATATGGGCGTAGAGCCGTTCTTGGTGGCTAGTGCAGTAAACTTTATTATGGCTCAGCGTCTGGTTCGCCGCATTTGTCCCAAGTGTGGTGGAAAAGATTCTGGTTGTTTGGCATGTGGAGGAAGTGGATACAAGGGTCGTGTCGGCATTTTTGAGATGATGAAAATGAGCGAAACTTTGCGCGACAGGATTCATGAGAATGTGTCTACATCGGATTTACGGAAGCTAGCTGTTGCCGAGGGAATGAAAACTTTGGCAGAAGATGGTCTTGAAAAGGTTAAACTTGGTTTGACAACAGAATCGGAGATTGCCGCCGAAGCGGTAATGTGATTTGAGGCTTAAATGAAAAAAGCATTTCTATTCGTTGCTTTAATGAGCTTGTGGGCTACAGGGGTGTTTGCGCAGGTTCCGGAATTGCCCATTGCAGATTCCGTCGTAGTCAATAAGCTGAATGTGAAAAATACGGAAATCCGTGATTTACTTCAGGGAATGGCCGTGCAGTATGGCTTGAATTTGTTCCTTGCTCCAGAAGTGAAAGGCCCGGTGACAGTCAATTTCAATAACCAGCCTTTGAAGGATGCCTTGCGTGTACTTTTGACAGGTAATGGTTATGAATATAGCGTAGAACGAGGTGTCATTCATGTGCGCAAGCCAGCTCCTGTTGTTCCGGAAACTCCGAAGGCTCCTGAAAAACGTTTTATCGTTGAATGGAAAGCTGACAAACTGAGTGTTGATGTGGATGATGCAAATCTTGCAAGTCTTATTCGCAAGATTACTGAAATCACAGGTAAGAATATCTTTATAAATGATGTTTCGCCTACGCAGAATGTGACCCTATTTTTTAAGGGGTTGTCTTTTGAAAAGGCAATGAATTTCATTGCTGGCAAGGTGGATTTGGAATATGAAGAAGAAGACGGTGTAGCAACGTTCAAGAAGCCTACATGGAATCTTTCTGGTAATAATGCCGGTAATGGCAAGTACAAGGTGCGCTATGGTAAGGATTCTCTGCTTAGCGTGGAAGCCATTGAAGCGCCTCTTGCAAATGTTGTAAGTGAAATCCTGGCTCAGACAAAGATGAATGCAATGGTTTATGGAAAGTTGGACGGTAACATTACGGCTCATATTTCAAATGTTTCTTTGCAAAATGCTTTGAAATATTTGTTCCAGGGAACATCTTACACATTCTGGGAGCGTGATGGTGTTTACTTTATTGGTCCCCATGAAATGCAGACTGCGGATAATTCCCTGTTGATTAAGTTGAAGCATTTGAAGGCCGAAACTGTTATTGGACTTTTGCCCTCTAGCCTTACCAAGAGTACCCAAATTCAGGTGGTTAAATCGCAGAATGCATTGATTGCGGTTGGATCTTACGACGTTCTCGATGCGATTTCCCAGTACATCGAAAAGATGGATTTGCCGGTGGCTCAGATTTTGATTGAAGTCCTCGTGGTGGATATGGATATTGAAAAGGGTCATAGCCATGGCTTGAATCTGCTTTTTGGTAAAGCATCCAAGAACATGGGGTCTGAAGCTTTGTTCCCCAATATTGATCAGACTCTTAATGCAAAACAGACTCAGAGCGTTGTTGATGGAATTGGTTTAGGGGAAATCATTTCTGTGCCCAAGGATATGGTCACAAAGATTCAGGCGATGGAACAGGAAAAGATTTTGGATGTGAAGGCTCGTTCCCAGATTGCGACACTGAATGGAGAAACCGCTGTACTTACCATTGGTCAGACTCAGTACTATATGCTTACCTCTGAAGTGGACTACAATCAGGGGGATGCTGTTACGAATAAGACGACCCAGCGTTTTGAACAGATTGCAGCAAATTCCAATATAACCGTTACACCCTACGTTACTGGCGAAGGAGAAATTACTTGTGAAATCGTTCCGGATTTTTCAGAACCCGAAGGATCCTTTAACTCAAATGTTCCTCCCACACTTAACAAACGTTATGTGAAATCATCTGTAAGACTACGAAATGGCGAAACTATTGTGTTAGGTGGCATGGTAAAGGAAGGCGTGCATGACGTGTATAACCAGGTCCCATTCCTCGGATCTATTCCTGTGATTGGATGGCTGTTTAAGAACGTAGAACGTGTCAAGAGCAAGAGCCAACTCCTGATTTTTGTAACGCCCCATATTTATTATGGAGCGGACGCTAGTGTGGATGTGGCGGACGAACTGGAAAAAGCTCAGAAACCAATTATTCCTAAGAAAAACAAGAAAAAGGATGCAAAGAAGTAATGTCTTTGGGCGCTCAATTTTCTGTTTTTCTAGGATGTTATGTCTGGTGCCTTGAACTGGGCTGCGATTATTCTCGTATTTCGAGGGTGTTCCGCAAGAAGGGGAGGGGTGTTACCGATGTCAGCTTTGAGGGAACTCTTGAGGAATGTCGGCGTTTCCAGTTAAAAAATGGTGGCGCAACAGATGGCGTCATATTGGTGGATGACCTGACCAACATTAAGGTTCTTGGCGAAGTTGATAGTATATCTATTCCTGGTTATAAGGAAAATTTTTTTGAAAATGTGGATTCCATCGACGGTGTCTGCAGAATTGGCGCGTCAAGAGATGCGGTGGATGCTGTTGCTGAAAAAGTTCGGAAGGCTGGATTCAGTATTTTAAAGCATGTTCCTGCTGCATTTTATGTTGCAGATACCATCCAGAAGGATAATCAGGGAAGTTCGCTCTGCTATTTTGTAGAACGTGACTGTATGGATTTCTTTTTTGTTCAGGATCATACTCTTATTGCCTACTATCGCTTGACAGGTGGTGATACAGAAAAGAAGGTTCAAGAGGTTGCCTCATATATCCGCGAAAATTACCTTGTCAAGGAATTGTCCGTGGATGTTCGGGAACGTGTCAGCGTGGCTTGTGCTGCTGCAGAAGATCTTTGGTTGTTTCATTCGGACAAGATGAGGGGCTTTTCTTCGCCAACTTCGGGGGAGGCTCTTGCGCAAATAAAACAGTCTGCTCTTTTCCGCAGAACGCTGAAAGCATGTACCGTAATTCTTGTGATGTCCTTGCTGATGGTTGCTTTTTTCCGTTGTGGGGTTATGTATTATGGCTACTCCAATGAAGGAAAAATCCAGGAATACACAGACAAACTTAAAAAGCGAAAGCAGCTGGCTGAACTTGAGGCTAAGTTGGAAAAGGACAGGGACGAAACAGAAGTATTCCTAGCGCATCGCAGCCGTTATGCTACATCCATGAAGGATATCGTCGCTGCTGTTCCCGCAGATTTATGGATTACAAAATGGAATGTTGAAAACCATACCCATATTATTCAGGGGCAGGCCTCAACATCTGGTGATGTTTCTATGATGTTGCAAGCTTTGGAACATATGCCAGGCTTTTTCAATGCCCGCCTTAGGAGCACAGAAAAGACTACCTACCGCCGTAATCCTGTAGTAAAATTTGAAATTCTGGTGGAGGATAATCGATGAGCCTCTTTTTCCAGAAAAACCGTTTTTTGATTTATTCTGTTTTGACCGTTGCTATAGTGGTGGCTGTCATTGCAAAGTATTTAGTACCAGTAGGAATGGCCGCTGTTGGTGAATATACCGCCATCCGTGCCGAAGCTCATAAAACAACGCTTATGCAGGACGATGCGAAATCTCCTGATGAGTTGATCGCAGAATATAAGAAAATCAGTGCTCAGATTGATTCTAGAATTAATGTGGAAGTTTCTGCTTCTGGGATTCTCAAGAGTATTTTGGAAACGGCGGCCTCGGATAGCGTACAGCTGTTGGATCTATCCACTGCAGAACGTGAGTTGCATGGTAACCGCGCGGAATATCCAGTGAGTTTCAAGGCCAGTGGAAATTATCATAATTTCCATGATTTTGTGACAGATTTGGAAAATGGAATTTATTGTTTGAAAATTTCTTCCATTGATGTTCAACCGGATAAGGATAATTTGATAATTGCATCCATAAGGATGTCCATTCTTGGTAAAGCAGGAGGTAGCAATGAATAAGTTTATTGTTCTGCTTGTTACCGCAACAATGCTTGTGTGGGGAGTATTCCTCTACCGCATGGCAGACAATGTGAATGGAAAAAAGGATTCCAGTTCTGAAGTCTCGGAAGTTCGCACCTTGGATTTCAAGAGTTTGCTTAAGAATCTGAACGCACAAACCAAGATGGATAGGGCGAGTCGCGATCCCTTTGCATTACCGCAATCTTATGCTCCTAAGACTTCAGCTCCCGTAAAGAGCGTGAAGAAGGATGTCGTAACTGAAGAACCTGCTCGCAAGGTTCCGCCTCCCTCAATTACGCTGGATGCGATTCTACCTGGTTCCAATCCTGTTGCAATTCTCAAGTTCGGTGGTGAAAGTGCCGTAGTAAGCGTTGGACAGGAAATTTGGGGGGTAACCGTGAAGAAAATTGATGCCTCAAGCGTCACCCTGGTGTACGAAAATGGCGAATTCACGTTGAAAGAGAACTAAGCCTCGTAAAATAGCGTTTAAAGCTGTTTTGAGGTGTTTTTATGGCGGTACTTATACCTTTCTTTACATTTTTTAGAAAAAAATGTCGCAACACGACAATTTTTAGTTATATTCCAAGTTGGAATAGTCCAACAAGTGGAAACTTGTGGAATTAGAAGAAGGGTAGAATATGAACCGTTATGACCTTGTTCTTTTGGGGTTGATCCTTGAAAAGGAACGCAGTGGTTACGACATCATTACCGAGGTCCGTAATCGCGAACTGGACCGCTGGGCAAACCTCAGCACTTCAACCGTTTACAACAGGCTTGCGACTCTCGAAAAGCATGGCGACATCGAAGGCCGTAGCGAGCGTGATGGCAACCGCCCTGAACGCGTGGTGTTCACGATTACCGAAAAAGGTCGAGACACCTTGCGCAAGGAAGTGCTTAAACACTTGACCGGTTTCAACGATGACCCGAGAACTCTCGGCTTTGCCTTCCTTTTCGGTGCAGAACAGAAGGAAATCATTCGTACTCTCGAAGTACATGAACGTCGATTGGTAAAAGAAGTGGAACGCTTGGAACAGATGATTGCCGAAGAACCGCGCCCGACTCTCTTTGCCGAGGGCCCGTTCCTCAACTGCATGAGCCGTGACCATATTCTGGTAGAACTCAAGTACGTGCGTGCGGCAATCGGTATTCTGCGTGACCCGGTACGCAACAAGAAACTGGATGGTTATTTCTACATTAACTTCGGCAATCGTGATTTTGTGAATAGGAAAGACTAGTTTTTTCTATATTTGCTCTTGAATTTTTAACAACCCCCTCTTACGGAGAAACAATGGCTACAAAACAGACCAAGAAGAGCGCCCCGAAGGCCAAGAAGGTTGCAGCTAAGACTGCTGCAAAGTACGGCTACTTTGACGACGCCAAGAAAGAATACGTGCTTACCACGCCGGCAACCCCGATCAAGTGGTGCAACTACGTTGGTACTTTGAACTTTGGTGGTATCGTCGATACTACTGGTGGTACCCTCGTTTGCAAGGGCGACCCGGCCCTGAACCGTATCACCAAGTACATCGCCCAGATGCCTTGCTCTGACTTTAAGGCCAGCACCATCTATATCCGCGTGAAGAACGCCAAGGGTTACACCGTGTTCTCTCCGTTCGTGGTTCCGACTCTCACCAAGATGAAGAAGTGGGAATGCCACGTGGGTCTTTCTTACATGCGCTGGATTGCCGAATGCGAAGGCCTCCGTACGCAGGTGACGATTTTCGTTCCGACCGGCTCCAACACTCTCCTCCAGGACATCCAGGTCACGAACCTCGACAAGGCTTCCAAGGAAGTGGACATTATCCCGGTTTATGAATTCAGCCACTTCGAAGCTGAAAAGCAGCTCACCAACGCCGACTGGGTTCCGCAGACCATGACCCTCAAGGGCCACTGGGAAAAGGACGGCCACGTGGTGCTCGAACAGTACGCTTACATGAAGCGTGACTTCGCCGTGAACTACGTGACTGCTAACTGCAAGGTCGGTAGCTTCGACGGTGACCGCCGCGTGTTCCTCGGCGCAAACGAAATGGGTTCCTGGGCCGCTCCGCTCAGCCTCGCCAACAAAGAACTTTCCAACAGCGAATGCGATCGTGGCGACAACATTGCCGCTCTCATGATCCACGCTGGCAAGATTGCCGCCGGCAAGACCTTCCGCACCTGCACCCAGCTCGGTCAGGAACAGAGCCTGAAGGTAGCCTCCAAGGCAATCGCCAAGTACCGCGACTTGAAGAACGTCGACAAGGCTTTCGACGAACTCGCCAAGTTCTGGGAAAAGTACCTCTCTACGATCCAGGTGCAGACTCCGGATGCAGCGTTCAACTCCATGGTGAACGTGCACAATCCGCGTCAGTGCCACACCACCAAGAACTGGAGCCGCTACCTGTCCCTGTATCAGCTGGGCTACGGCACCAGCCGCGGTATCGGTTACCGTGACTCCAGCCAGGACCTTATGGGCGTGATGAGCCACATGCCGGAAGAAGCTTTGGAACTCGCCTTGAACCTGCTCTCTGTGCAGCGTCCGGAAGGTAACGCCATGCATCAGTACGCTCCGCTTGCCCTTGCCGAAGACAACGGCAACGAAGCTAACGCCGGTGACTCCCGCGAAAAGAAGGGTGTGCTCGATGAAAACGGCAACCCGGCTTACGCTGACTGGTATGGTGACGACCACCTGTGGATCGTTCTCACTATTGCCAACTACCTCAAGGAAACCGGCAAGATGGACCTCCTCAAGAAGGAAGTTCCGTTCTACGAAGCCGGCAAGAAGCGCGCTCAGCGTGAAAAGGGCACTGTGCTCGAACACCTCAAGCGTTCTCTCAACTTTACCCGTACTCACCTCGGTAAGCACGGCCTTCCGCTCCTCGGCTTTGCCGACTGGAACGACTGCATGAACCTCCCGCTCGGTGCAGAATCCTCCTTCAACACGGGCCTCTATGCTAAGGCTCTCCTTGAAATGATGGACATCTGCGAAGCTCTCGGCGACACCAAGTCTGTCGAAATGTACAAGGGCTGGTACGAAGACGTGAAGAAGGCCTTCAATGACAGCGCTTGGGACGGCAAGTGGTGGGTCCGCTGGTTCGACAAGCAGGGCAACGCCTACGGCACCAACAAGGCCAAGTACGGCAAGATTTACTGCAACAGCCAGTCCTGGTCTGTGATTTCTGGCATTGCTACTGGCGACCGTGCCGTGATGGGCATGGACAGCCTGAACAAGCTCCTCAACACCGCCAACGGCGTGAAGAGCTCTACTCCGGGCTACCGCGGCTTTGACCCGAACGTGGGTGGCATCTCCACTTATCCTCCTGGAGCCAAGGAAAACGGCGGTATCTTCCTCCACACCAACCCGTGGGTGATGATTGCCGAAACGATTCTCGGCCGTGGCGACAAGGCCTTCCAGTATTACAGCCAAATTAACCCGGCTGCCAAGAACACCAAGCTCGACGAGTTCGAATCTGAACCGTATTGCTATCCGCAGAACATCCTCGGTGACGAACACAAGCAGTTCGGTATGGGCCGTAACGCATGGCTCTCCGGTACCAGCTCCTGGACCTACCAGGCTGCAACGCAGTTCATCATCGGTGTTCGCGCCAGCTTCAAGGGCCTTATCGTGAACCCCTGCATCCCCTCCAAGTGGGATGGCTTCAAGGTGACCCGTAAGTTCCGCGGCGCTACCTACGAAATCGAAGTGAAGAACCCGAAGCACGTGTGCAAGGGTGTCGCCGAGATGATCGTCGATGGCAAGAAGATTGACGCTGATGTGGCCCCGATCTTTACGAAGGGTGTGCACAAGGTCGTCGTCACTCTTGGTTAATTTGAATTAGAATTTAAGTTCTAATCCAAATTGAGAAATTGAGTCTGCTTCTCACGAAGCAGACTTTTTCTTTTGTTTGTATTTATATTTAGGTTGTGAAGTTTGATCGGCTCATAATTCTGTTGTTGGGCGTCTCTCTCGTCTTGTTGGCGGGGTGCTCGATGCGGCCGCCATCGGCGGGGGCTTTCATGTCGGCCTACCAGAACCGCGACAGTATGGGCGGCTTTATCTTCGATGTTTCGTTTACGAAATATACGGCATCCACGTCTGATTCAGCGATACAGGCTACGGAAAACGAACACAGCACTAGTGTTTGGGAAGATGTCGTTGAACAGGAATCGCCGTTCGATTTTGGCTTATCGATCCTTCACTTCAAGAATCATCTAGGCCTTGGTTTTGGATTTCAGTTCCTTAATCCCTACATCTCTTTAGGGGCTGCCTTTGACCATTTCGGTATCATGGGGTGGACAGACTGGAGGCTTATTGGTGTTTGTGATGGTAAACCCGAATGGTTTCGGGGCGGCATAAGCGTAATGGAACAGATTTCGCCGACTCCCGCCTTGCTTGTTGGATTGTTCCAGTTTGCCTCCCGGAGCGAGGCTCTCTACATGGCGGGGGGTGGCGATGTCTGGGTGCCCTATAAGGAAGATGACGTTTCTAATTCGTATAGTTGCTGGGATGACGATACGGACTGCTACTGGAAAAAAGAGAAGTCGGACTTTGCCGAGCCCTATTACTACGGCTTTATCGAGTTTGGTGGTGGCACCTATGTGAGGTACAAGATGAACTCGGTGTTTGGCTTGGGGCTTGAGTTCAGGTACAGCTACGATGTAACCTACAAGGCGAACCGCCTAGCGTTTACCATGAATCTCTTTTTGGGCTGATTCCTAGAAGAGCTCTTATCTTTTAAAAAGTCCACTTCGAAGGAATCGGATTTTTTATTTTTGTGCGCATCATGAAACTCGATACGACGCTTTATTTTATTACCGACAGCACGTCTGTGCCGGAAGATCGTTTTTTGCCTGTGGTAGAGGCTGCCTGCAAGGGTGGTGCGACCATTATTCAATTGCGCGAAAAGGACTGGTCTACCCGCGAATACTTGGAGCTTGCTAAGGCAACGCACGAGATTACGGCTCGTTATGGGATTCCTCTGATTATTGATGACCGCGTGGATGTGGCCTTGGCGATTGATGCCGAGGGCGTTCATGTGGGACAGTCCGATATGCCGGTTCGCCTGGTGCGGAAGCTCATGGGCGAAGGCGCGATTGTGGGAGCAACCGCGAAGACGGTGCCGCAGGCGCTTGAGGCTTATGAGCAAGGGGCTGACTACTTGGGTTGTGGTGCCATTTACCCGACGACGACCCATGTGAAAACGGTGATTACACCAGTAGAAACCTTGAAAGACGTGGTGAAAGCGGTGCCGATTCCGGTGAATGCAATTGGCGGGCTCAACAAGGATAACATCTTTGTGCTGAAAGATTCCGGAATTGCAGGCATTTGCGCCGTGTCAGCGATTATGAAGGCGGCTAATCCGGAAACGGCGACGCGAGAACTCAAGGACGCGTTCCTCATGCTGAAATAATCGGTGTAGATCCTTCGACACGAAACCTAACGGTTTCTGCTCAGGATGACACAATGAGTCATTGTAATGACTCTTTGTGTCATTTGCTGCCGCGGAGCTTTTGGCCGGCCTTAAGCGGGGCTCCAGGCTTCAAGTTGTTGATGCGGCAGAGTGATTCGATTGAAATATTGAACCAGTTGGCGACATCCCCTTGGGAGTCGCCTTGTTGTACAACGTAGTAGTTGTTGTTGCGGAGCTTTGCCTGGATTTTGCGGTGTTCCGAAATGGCTTTTTTCATCGAAAATTTGGAGACTCCATCGCGGAGCGTCCAGTGCGGGAAATCGATAACGGTGCAGGGATCGATGTTGATTTCTCCATAGCGGATTTCAAAATGCAGGTGGGCGGCTGAAGACCTGCCGGAATTGCCTGCCAGGCCAACGATATCGCCGGGGTACACCTGGTCGCCGACTTTGAGCAGGCGCTTGGAGAGGTGGGCATATAGGGTTTCGAGGCCATTGGGATGCTTGATTAGTACGTAGTTGCCGTAGCCGCCCGTGTTGTAGCGTGACATGGTGACTTCGCCGGGGTAGGCGGCAACGACAGGTTCGTCCTTGATAACGTTCACGTCGACGCCGCGGTGCAGGCGGTGGCTTCGGATTCCGTAGGGGGAGCCCACCAGCGCTTCGTGAGTGATCGGCAACAGCATCGTCGAAAAGTCAAAGGTCTCGCCGATATCTTGAACCCGTTCGGCTTTTTTCTTTCGGGCGTTCTTCTTCTTTTTGGATTCGACGATTTCGTATTCGACGCCCTGCTTGTCGTAAAGCAAAGCCTTGGTGAATGCCTTCGGGTCGTCTTCGCTCAGTTTTATTTTTTTGGACTTCTTGGGTTTGGACTTTTTAGAAGATTTCTTGGCGGATTTTTTGGAGTCGGACTTGCTTTTAGACGACTGGGCGGAAGTCTCTTTGTCGGATTTTTGGGCGGTCGCCGCTTTTGCATAGGCGGGGGCACTCGTGAAGGAGATTGCCACGATAATCGCGACAAATAAACCCATCCACTTGTGAAGTCCCAAAAAGCTCATTTAACCCAAAGAAAATTCTAGTGAGTGAAATTTACTTTAAAAATGCGAAGAATACGGCTGCAATAATGCAAACGAAGGCTACAATATGGTTCCAGTGCAGTGCCTCGTTGTTGAAAACGGTCGTCGCGATAACGGTGAATACTGTCAGGGAGATGGCTTCCTGGATGATTTTTAGTTGCATCAGGGTGAAGGGACCGCCGTTGATGCGGCTGCCGATGATGTTTGCCGGAACGGCGATGCAGTATTCGAAAAAGGCGATTCCCCAAGAGGCTACAATCACAAGAAATAGCGGCCAGTCGGTGCTGATGTGCATTTCCTTGAGCTTGAGGTTGCCGTACCAGGCGAAAGTCATGAATACGTTGGAACAGCAAAGGAGGAGGATGGTGAAAATGCCGGCTTTCATAATATAGTAGACAGTAGGAAGTAGACAGTAGTCAGTGGTTGGTGGTTAGTGATTCGCTCGCAAACGGTAGGGCTTTCCGGTGCTCATTTGGTAGGCGAGGCGGGCGCGCACCTGTTCCAGGTAGGTGATGTACTTTTCGCTTTGGTAATCGCGGTAAGTCCAGTCGAAGGCGTGAAAGTGCCCATCCTGAAAATAGAGCGTGGGTTCTACGAAAATGCCGCGTTGCATGTATACGCGCTGGCGCTGGTCCTTGGTGGTGGCCAAGAAGAATTGCCCGAGCGTCATGTAGCCGGGGTCCAGGTTCACGGGGCGAAGCCCGGGCGTGCCGTTCTGATGGGCGATTTCGAGTTCGACGTCGTTGCTCCAGAGCTTGATATCGACGATGGTTTCGCGGTCGACCAGAGTCTCGTAGCTGAAAAAGGCACGCACGGGGGCGTTCCCGATTTCGTCGATGTAGTAGTTCGTGAAGGTGAACGGGAACGGCGGGAGGGCTAGCTCCTCTTCGCCAAAACGTTCTCGAAGAATGCCTCGGACACCTTCGACCGCTTGGGCGTCCTTCGCGAGGATGCCCACGATGATTTTTACTTTTGCCGGTGTCCTTAGCTCACCCATGGGCGGTAATTTAGTAATTTTTGCCCATGCGTTTTTTACTTGTCTTTTGTATTCTAGTTACGATGGCTTTTGCCGAAGCCCCGAGGGTGGTGCCCCAGATTCTGGATTCCATTCCTCATGAAAAGACCCATTTTACACAGGGGCTGTTTTTTGATGGCAAGGAACTGGTTGAAACGACCGGTTTGTATGGACAATCGGGCTTGTACCGCCGTACACTCGACGGCAAAATCCTGGATTCCGCAAGGCTCGAAGACAAGTATTTTGGCGAAGGCTCGATCGCGGTGGGCGACGACATCTTTTACCTGACCTGGAAATCCAAAAAGGCTTTCATCTATAGCCGCAAACCTTTTGCGAAAAAGGGTGAATTTCGTATTCCTACCGAAGGCTGGGGACTGACTTATTGGAGAAGTACTCTTCTGATGAGCAATGGTTCTAGCGAGCTCCTGCAGCTTGCTTTGGGGGCGTTCAATGTGGTGGGGGCTATTCCCGTGACCGATGGCGGTCGCCCGGTCAAGCTCTTGAATGAACTTGAAATTGTAGGTGACACGCTGTACGCCAATATCTGGCAAACAGGTGCTATTGCGGTTATTTCGCTCCCGAGCGGGAAGGTTGTGCGCTATCTGGATTTAAGCCGCAAGGTCGCTGAACTCAAACGCAAGTATCCGGATATCGATGTGCTGAATGGCATTGCCTACGACGGCAAGAATCTTTGGATTACCGGGAAAAACTGGCCGCAGATTTACAAGATAAAATAGATCCTGCTCCTTCGAACCTAACTCAACTAAGTCAACAAGTTGACTAGTTTCGTATATCGACTACAAACCTTTGGTTCTTCGTTCAGGATGACACTACGTGTCAGTTTCTAAACGTCCAGACGATGCCGTAGGCGAAGCGTAGGCCTTCGGGAGTATAACCGCTGGCGGGCATGTAAATGCTGTGGTTGAAGTTCTCGATTCGGGTATAAAGCTCGAACGAAAGAATCTGCATGCGGGCTTCGAAATCGAGTGCCAGGTACTTCTTCATGAGTTCTAGCTCGGGACCGCCGTTTTCACCAATGGTGCAGTCGTAGCGTTCACCGAACCATTGCCAGTCCACACGTACGCTCACGCCCAGACGGTCCGAGACAAAGCGGTTCTGCCAATGGATGCTTCCCTTGTAGTAGAGTTCCGGCGTATCCAGAAGCTTTCGGCTACGGTCCAGCGTTTCGCCACGTTCCAGGTAGAATTTCCAATTACCCAGTCTGAATCCCACCTGTAAAAGCCAGTCAAGGCTATTCACGTTGTCTATGTTGGTCCAAGTATAAACGTCGTCGATGGCGTCTGTCGAATCGACTGTACCTCGCTTCACCCAGCGCGGTTTGATCAGGTTGTCTACATCTTCGTAACGGAGCCCGATTCCGTAAAATACTTCCCGTTGCTGGTAGCCCAGGTTAAAGGTGTAGCGGTCCCGTTCTTCGTATTTGAGGTCCTTGCGGTGGAACGCCAGGCGACCCGTTTCGTCGATTTTGAGCTGGCCTACGTCGGGGAACTTATTGTCGTGTCGCCAGCCGGCGCTTGCACGCAGGTGGTACGGCAAGAAGGCGAGTAGGTCGGCTGAATAAGCCGGAGCGTAGTCTACATCGTTACGGACGGAACTGTTTCTCTGGAGACCGGTCTGGGTGCGGAAAAGGAGCTTGTTCCAGAGGGTGTCTTTCAATTCCAGGTAACCGGTTTCTCGGTCCTGGAAGTAAGAGCGCGTTGTGTCGTTATCGCCGGTGTTGTCGGTGTTCAGGAATTCGTACTTGAACTTGATGGCCGGATTGAAGATTGTGTGGTAGGCGATACCGAAGTTGCCCAGCATGGACTCGTAGGTCGTGGCCCGCAGGGTGTCGTAATAGAGGGTATCGCTGTGCGGAACATCGAGTGAATCCGTGTAGTCGTGGGTTCCCTTGAAAATATGGGCAAGCGAATCCAGTTCTATTTCGTGCTCGTTATAGGTGAAGTCCGTGGAAAGGGTGAGCTTCTTGGTGGGATAGACTTCGATGCCTCCGCCGTAGCCGAATGTATGGATTTCCGTTATATAGGGGTCTGTCTGGAAGGTACGAATCGACTTGTCGAGAGTGTCCAGCAGAACCTTGTGGTTGGTATTGTCGGCGTTTCTCAGGTTCACGTAGTTCAGTTTCGTAAATGCCTTGCCCCAGCCGAATCGCCAGGTGATAATGGGCTGGATATGCATACTGTTCATGGCGATATTACGACCGCCAAAGGGAATCTGCGTGGAGTCACGGCCCAAGGAGAAGTATGGCGAGTGTGTCACGTTCTGGTACGAGTATTCCTTGGAATCCACATCGGAGTGGCTGGCAAGTCCAAATTCCAGGGAGACGGAATCGGTCACCAGTCTGCGGAAGTCGAGGCGGAGTGCGTTACCGCCGAAGGCCGGACGTTCCCAGTTTAGGTCGGTAATGGGTGTATCGACAGGAATACCCTTGCGTTCTTCAAAGAGAATCCCGTTTTCACCGTTCAAGCCCAGGGTGGTGGCGTCATAACCGAGGCGGGTGGTGAATAGGCCCGCAAGCTTGCTGGGGTAACGGGTTTGAATTGAGCCCATGCCCATGTGGTCGGGGTCCAGTTCGGGGGCTCCGAGAATTGAAGTTCCTAGCAACCATTCCGATTTCTGGCCGGAAATGTCGTAGGTGCGCTGCATGAGTTCACGATGGGGTAACACCCAACGGCCAGCGTCGGTTTCACGTGCGGCGGGGTCAATGCCCCAAGGCGTCTTGTAAACGGAATCTTGGGCAGACGGTTTTGCGTACTGGTCGGGGACCAGCGGTTCTGCAAAAGTAATTGCGCAGAAAAGCAACGAAAGGAGGGAGATTAAGCGGGCGACGTGCATTAGTACCATTCCGCTCTCAGCTTTTCGCGACGTTCACGGAGGGCGTTCACGACGGAATAAGGCATTTTCATGCAGCCCGGCGGGTAAGCGCCCGATTCGGTATGGAAGTCCGAACCACCGGTGCCCACAAGACCGAATTTTTGCGCCATTTCCTTGTACTTGCGGCCCACGGCTCCCTTCTGGGCGGGGCTGTAGACTTCGATTCCTTGCACGCCCCATTCCACCATATTCTCGATGAATTCGTCGGAAAGGCCCGACTTGTAGGGGTGGGCGAGTACGGCGATTCCACCGGCATTTTCGATGAGCTTGATGGTTTGCTGGGGGTTTAAGCCCTTCTTTTCTACAAAGGCCACGCAGCCGTCACCCAGGTACTTGGTGAAAGCTTCGGAGAAGTTCGAAATGTATTCTTCGTCCACCATGGACATGGCGATATGGGGGCGGCCGATGACTTTGCCCTTGCAGTAGCTGACGACCTTTTCGTAGGTAATGTCGATGCCCAGCGCGTTAAGCTTCTTGATGATTGCCTTGGCGCGGGTGATTCGCTGCTTGGCGAAATCCTGCAGTTCCATATTCAGGGCCAAGTTCGTGGGGTCGCAGTAGTAGCCCAGAATGTGAATGTCCTTGCCCTGCCATACAGCCGAGATCTCGATGCCTGGAATAATTTCGAGGCCGATTTCCTTGGCCGGTTCTACGGCCAGGTTGTAGCTGTCCAAGTTGTCGTGGTCGGTAATGGAAATACAGCGGAGCCCCTTGCGTTTGCAAAGTGTCAGCAGTTCCTCGACCGAAAGGTTTCCATCCGAGAGCTTGGTGTGCATGTGGAGGTCCGCATAGCCACCGCTTTCGGTAATGATGGTGGAATAACCTTTTTGCATTACTTGGCCCCGTAGTAGTATTGGCTAATGAGGGCCGCTTCGCTGGACTGGGTGGGTTTCAGGCACACATTCAAGAAGGGAAAACAGTTCTCGTCTGCAAAGCCGATTCTGCAACCAGCGCCACTGACTTTCGCCAGGTAAAGGGTGGGGAGGAAAGCCTCGCCAAGGTAAATGCATACGTCTGGTTTGTAGTCCCTGAATTTATATTCCAATTCTTCGAAGGCGCTTTCACCGTAACGGCATTCCAGGTCGCTATAGTAAACGGCGGTAGCTCGTCTTGCCGAAACAAGGACTTGCTGCGATTCGTGGGCGCACAGGAGCGCGTTCTTGAAAAATACGTCGGGCATGGCGCGTATGAACGCGGCAGACTTTTCCAGGGTGCGATCAAGGAAAACCAGAGTTTTCGGGTTCCCTTTCAGGGATGCGGGAAAATCAAATACACCGGAGTCTTCACCAGCTTGACTTAAAAACCATTTAAACAGCGATTCTTTTTTGCTGAATCGTTTAAAAAAGTATTTAAAACTATCCTTAAAATATGGTGACGGTTTCACGTAAACTCCAGTACAAATTTCCTTTTAAATATACTAATTTTGGGCCATGCCTAAACAGAAATTCTATGCGATAAAGTCCCCGAACGAAAGCAAAATCGTCATGACTTGGGCCGAATGCGAAAAATTGACCCATGGTGTCAAGGGAGTGCTCTTTAAATCCTTTGGTTCCCGTGCCGAAGCGGAAGCATGGATTTCTGGAATGGAGGCTCCTGTGCCCGAAGGTTTGCGGGTTTTTGTGGACGGATCCTTCTCGCCAGGATTTGCAAAATCGGGGTGGGCTTTCGTGGTAACCGAAAACGACAAGGAAATTGCCCGTGGTTCCGGCATAACGGCCTTTGATGCCGAAAGCCGTAACATCGACGGCGAAGTGATGGCCTCTTACCAGGCCATGCGCTGGCTCGATGCCAACGACAAGTGCGGCGTTATCTGTCACGACTATGAAGGCATTGCCCGTTGGGCTAAAGGTGAATGGCAGGCCAAGAGTAATATCGCCAAGCGTTACGTGGCGGCGGCGCAGCCATACTTGCATCGAGTGAGCTTTGAAAAGGTGGAAGCCCATACCGGCGTCAAGTGGAACGAACTGGTCGATAAATTGGCAAAAGATGCCATTGCCCGCGCCAAGAAATAATTTCTTGCAAATTCCCTGCAATCAAAGTTTGACAATTTGTAAAAAATGAAGATTCCTGCAAACACGTGTTTGCAGGTTTTAATCTTTTTTCGCTTTTTGGGCATGACTGTGACTAAATTTGTCTTTGTCGGCGAATGTCGGCAATTTGCTATCCACCCGATGGCGAATTTTCAGTTGGGGAGTCCCGCCAATTCTAGGTGCGGCGGGGCTTCTTTCGAAAACGCAAGAGAGTTATTTTTTGCGGTCTTGCCAGGTGCTTTCGTTAAAGAGCTGGCCTTCAGAAAGACCGTACTTTTCTTGGATGCCCGCTTCGCGGATGGCTTCTTCGATGGCGATTTTACCGCGAATGGCTTGCGTATATATGAGTACCTTGCGGCGTACGGTTTCGGCGTCTTCGGTGAGCATTTCGAGGCGGAAATGGTTCACGCCTGCGCTGCGAAGGCGGGGGAGGAGCTTTAGCGCCGATTGCGGCTTACCCACAAAGAGCGTGTTACGGCATTCGGCGTCGCTCTGCAAGAAGTGGCGTTCACCCTTGTGGTCCAGAATTTCCACCTTGTGCTTGGTGCAAATCTTGCCGCATTCCGGGAAGCGACGACCCGTCGTGAGCGCGCGGGCGAAGGCGCAGTATTCCGAATGGAAGGCGGGCATGTACTGGTGCAGAGTGAGTTCCAGGCGCTCTCCGTCGATGTTTTCGAGAAGGTCAAAGAGCTGCGTGCTGTTGAGGTCCCAAGAGGGGTGGAGTGTCGAGAGCCCCTGTGCAAGGAGCCAGTCGTAGCTTGCGCTATTGGCGGCGTTCAGGCTGTAGTCGCCGGTGAGCGGGATTCCGCTTTCTTTAAGGATTGAGAGCGCCCCCAGATTTCGCACCAGGGCAAAGTCCGGGCAAAGTCGCAGGATATTCTTGAGGTAATGGCTTTCGCCCGGCTTGTGGATGCGAAGCGTCGCCATGCCCGCCTTGAATCCGAGGTCACGAATCTGCTGCAGGGATTCGTCGTATTTGACACCCCAGTCGAAATCCATAATGACGCGGTCGATATCGAGTCCCTTGAGGGCGGCAATCTGGTCCGGATTGCGGACCAGTACGCTGATAATCGGGCGTGCGGACGCAAAAGTCGTGCCACTGGTAGATGCGCCGGACTTGAACTTGGCGCGGGTGCTTTCGAGGAACGTCTTGCCATCATCCGCCTTGGGCGAAAGAACCTTCCACTGGCAGCGAATTGCATCCAGCTTTTCGGCGGCATTCTGGCGTAGAGTCCTCAGGACTTTTCCCGGGATAAATGCGCCGCGTTCCACTTGAATATCCAGGTGCTTTAACTGGTAGGCGGTCGCACTTAGGCCCGAAAGTTCCTTCTGGGCCAAATCATGGAGGGCCTTGTCCGCTTCGTTTTTGCTTCGATTTTCACTGTTGCGGGCGGCTTCGAGGGGGGCTTCTGCCTCGACTTCTGCGGAATGTCTCGGCCCGTCACTTATCGTAAGCTTCAAGGGTTCGCCGATTTTCCCGGAAAGAACCATGTTCACGGGGATGCGTTCTTCGAGATTGCGGTCTGTGAATGTCTTGCGCAGTTCACGTTCGAGCGCAGGGGAGTCGTTGCGGTAAACCTGCATGCCGACAGCGATTTGGCGGGTATCGAAATCACGCCCGAATTCCATACGCAGGTACTTGGGCTCGCCGCGCTTCGGGTGCGGCAAATGGGTGACTTGCGCGGCGTAGAGTCTGCTGCCGATACTTATGCCCAATGCTGCATTTTCAAAGAGGATGCCGTCGCCGGGTTGCGGGTAGGTGGAACCAACCGATTCATCGAGGGCGACGATAATCTGCCCGCGTTCGGTTTTTGCGACATGCCCGAGGGCCATGCCATGGTGATTGCTGAAGGTGCCGTTCACAAGCTCCTGATGGTTATCACCATCGAGCCAGCCGGTATTGAGACCGCGGCTGAAAAGCACTTCCAGCGGTTCCATGTCCTTGGAGTCAAGCGGAACCTTATTCAATGCCTTGCGGTAGGCGCGGGATACGGCGGCAACATATTCGGGGCTCTTGAGGCGGCCTTCGACTTTCAGCGAATTCACGCCGATTTCTTCCAATTCGTCCAGTTTCGGAAGGGCACACAGGTCGCGAGTACTAAAGAGGTATTGGGCGTCGGTATCGCGGAATTCCTTGCCATCCACAAAAATGCGGTAGGGAAGGCGGCAGCTTTGGGCGCATTGGCCACGGTTGGCGCTGCGTCCGCCAAAGTTTTCGCTGGTCAGACACTGGCCCGAGTAACTGACGCAAAGGGCTCCGTGAATAAAAACTTCTAGCTCCAGGTCGGTTCCGCCCTTGATTGCCGCAATTTCTTTGACCGAAAGTTCGCGGGCAAGTACGGCGCGGTTAAAACCGATAGATTTTACCAGGTTCACGCCTTCGGCGCTTGCAAGCGTCATCTGCGTACTGGCGTGAATTTCCTGGTTCGGGCAAATGGCTCGAATCAGTCGGGCAAGACCGATATCCTGGATAATGAATGCGTCGGGTTCAAGCGAAATGATTTTTTCGAGGAATTCTGGCAATTCTTGCAGTTCTCGCTCGAAAACCAGTACGTTCATGGCCAAGAAGGTGCGCACCCCGCGAATGCGGGCGTAGCGGATCATGTCGCGGACATCGTCGAACGTAAAGTCTTCGGTGCGGCCTCGGGCATTCCAGTGGGGAACTCCAAAGTAAACAGCATCGGCACCGTTTTTAACGGCGGCTTCGAGCATTTCTCGGGTTCCCACCGGCAAAAGCAGTTCCGGCGATGTCTGTGCGCTTGAATTCATGTGGCGAAAGATAGAAAACTTGGTATAAATCTTCTTTTTTTTTCTATATTCTGCGCATGAAATTGAAAATTACTTTGTCTGCAATCCTCTTTTCTGTTTTCGCTGCTTTTTCCCTTTCTGGCTGCACTGACGAGGCCACTTTGGCCGAAATGAACCGTCTTGCACAAGAAAATGCGATTCTTTTGAATAAGGTGGATTCCTTAAAGAAAAACCTCGATTCTCTGACTGCTTATGGCGATTCTGTCAAAAAATCGCTGGAAAAGCTGGATATGCATCTTTAAACCGCCACTGGCAGAGCGTTTTTGGGGATATTTCTTAACCGTCAATCCCCAATCATTTAACAGTTTTGTTATATTTGCGCCCGTGGCTCACAATGGCCTCCTGCCACGGCAGAGGCCCCTTAAATAGTTTCGCTGGCCCAATTTGCCCGAAACCTTATCGCCGTCAAGCCTCTCAGGAGGCGCTAGTAAGATGGCTTTAAGCACACACAAACACGAACCAGCCACACCGCCTGCGGGTTTATTTCCAGCCTGCACCTGCGGTCAACCCTTACTTATGAGGTGCCCCGAATGGAATACATCGCACTCGCACTTTCACTCGTTGCAGTGATTCTGTGCATCGTTATCCTCACGAAGGTTAACAAGCTCCTTACCATGCTTCGTACCCCGATTTTCAAGAAGCTCACCCCGGACATGAACTTGAAGCCGGCTTCCCGTCGCCCGATCAGCGCACAGGAAATGGCTCAGCGCGGTGAACGCAAGGAAAATCGCCAGAACAACAATGGCAAGGACCGTCCTGCTAAGGAAAATCGCGACAATCGCTCTGCCGACAAACAGCAGCAGCCCGCTCGCGATCGTAATGAACAACGTGACCGTGGCAACCGCCGCGATCGTCGCGACCGCCGCGAAGGCCGCCGCGAACAGAACGTTGAAGCTCAGAACGTAGCTGCCGAAGCCCAGGCTCCCGCAGCTGCAGCTCCCGCCGTCGAAGCCGCTCCGGCCGCAGCTCCTGAAGCTCGCCGCCCGCTCGCTCCGCGTATTCCGGTTGAAACTCCGGCCGCTCCTGCCGTTGAAGCTCCGGTCGCTGCTCCTGCAGCACCTGCCGCTGAACCCGCAGTCGAAGCCGTTGAAACCACCTTCGATCCGTCCAAGGTCCGTTACGGCCGTCGCAACGTGATCAAGAAGGCTCCGGAACTCGCCGACGAAGACTAATTGAGCACGCGTTTATAACGCTAAAAAATCCCTCGGTTCTTACCGAGGGATTTTTAATTTGTATAAAAAATCCCCGCCGCAGCGGGGACTATAAATCTGGCGAAAAATTCTGAATTAGAATTCCACGAGGCCCTTGTCTGCATCGGCCAGAATCACCTTGGTCGCCATGCCTACGAACAGGCCATGACCCACGATACCCACGATGTGTTCCAGGTCGCGGGCGAGCTTGTCCGGGTTTTCGATAATGCCGAACTTTGCATCAGCAATCAGGTTGCCCGAATCGCTAATCACCGGGCCGTCCTTGCCGGGAGCGCCCATGCGCACCTTCAGGTCGCCGCCGAGCTTCTTCACGCGTTCGGTCACCACGGCGATGGCACCCGGGATGATTTCCAGCGGTACAGCAAACTTTTCGCCGAGCTTGTTCACCTTCTTGCCGCTGTCTGCGATGATCACGTAGTTGTCGGTCATCGAGGCGACAATCTTTTCGAGCAGGTGAGCAGCGCCACGGCCCTTGATCAAATTGCGCTGGTCGTCGATTTCGTCGGCACCGTCAATCACCATGTCCAGGTGAGAAACTTCGCCCATTTCCTTCAGCGGGATGCCGAGGCTACGGCACTGCAGCGTGGTGCTCCAGCTCGTGCTCACGCCAACCACATGCAGGCCTTCCGTCTTGATACGCTCGGCAAGGCGGTTCACCATGTGGGCGGCGGTGCTACCCGTTCCAAGACCCACGGTCATGCCGTCTTTGATCATATCTGCCGCGCGAACGCCTGCAGCCTTCTTGAGTTCGTCCATCGATGCCATTAGCGCCATCTCCTGTTGTGGTTGTTGTCGTCAAAATCTTCGCCGTCGGCCCCGTCGAAGCCGTCGTCAAAATGGTCAAAATCTTCTTCGCGGTCGGGGTAGCCGCTTTCGAGCTCGGTAAAGCTCGGCTGGTCAATCGCGACCACCGTCACGTCGAATGTCAGGTCCTTGCCTGCAAAGGGGTGGTTGCCGTCCACGACCACGGTATCCTTCTTGATTTCCTTGATCGTGTAGATTCCGTCGGATTCGTCGTCATCGTCCAGGTTCAGCCCGTCCACGAACTCGTCCGCCGTCTCGGGCAGCTGGAATTCGCGCACGTCTTCGTCCATGTACATTTCGAGCTCCATGCCGAGCCAAATTTCGCCCACCTCGCGGAGTTCGTCCTTCGGGACCTCCATCACCAAGTCGGGGCGGTAGGGGCCGTAGCCCTGTTCAAACGGAATATCGACAGTAAAACTTTCATTCAAGTGACGGCCTTCCAGCGCGTCTTCAAGCCCCGGAATAATATTGTTGAACCCGTGAATGTACACGAACGGGTAGCTCGCGGGCACTTCTTCGAGAATTTTTCCGGTGCGTTCCTTCAAGGAATAGGCAATGCTGACCTTCAGCTTGTCTTGAATAATTTCCATACGCGCCCAAATATAGCAAAAGGCGAGTGGTATGAAACATGCTCGCATGCTTTCATATCCGAGCCGTACTATATGCACTCCAAAGGAGTGCCAAGATAGAAATTTTTCACGGGGGAGTCGACCCTCTTTCTGTTTTGTAAAAAGAAATAAAATTTTTGTCAAATTGGTATTCAAAAGCCTCAAAAAAGCGTGTATAGGAATAGAGAACTTTCATAAACGTACTCTACCTACTTGACATATACACACTAAATAGGTATATTAAATGATACAAAGTTTTGCAGACAGAGATACAGAACTCGTCTATAATCAGGAGATTTCAAAACGGTTGCCAAATACAATTCAAAAGGTCGCCTTGAGAAAGCTAATGATGATAGACAACGCCAAAAGTTTGAACGATTTGCGGATTCCTCCGAACAACCGCTTGGAGGCTTTGCGTGGGGACCGAGAAGGACAATACTCTATTCGCATAAATGACCAATGGCGTATTTGTTTTTCAATGAACGAAGGACACTTTTATAACGTAGAGATTGTTGACTATCACTAGGAGTAAACCATGAGCAAGCATATTGAAACGCCTACTATCGGAGAAATCCTGAACGAAGAGGTTTTCACGCCTATGGGTTTGTCAGCCTACAAGGTTGCCCTAGCAATCAATGTCCCTGTTTCAAGAATCCAGGACATTCTTCATGACCGCAGACGAATTACGGTTGACACATCCTTGAGGCTCGCCAAATTCTTTGGTGTGTCGGACGATTACTTCATCTCTTTGCAAGATGATATCGACATTCGCAATCTGAAAATCGAAATTGCCGAGGAATTAAACAAAATCAAAACCTATGAACCGGCGTAGATAGATAAATAATCCTATCTACTCGCGCACGATCTCGACAGCTGCCAGTTCCTTGCCGGTTTCTAGGTGATGCACGCTGAATCGCGGGGGCGTGGTGCTGCCGAAGGTTTCGTAGAGGCCGAATGTCGGCGGGTTTCCGCCTTTGGGCAGGCTCGTGGAGCCGGGGTTCAGGCAGTAGACACCATCGGCGTTCTTTTCTGCAGTAAAGATGTGCGTGTGGCCGGAAAAATACACGTCGGCCTTGTAGTGGCTGAACAGGTACGGGTCATACAGGTGACCGTGGCTCAAAAACAGGCGCAGTCCGTTTTCTTCGAATTCGGCGTAGTCCGCGAGGCATGGAAATCCGAGCACCATCTGGTCTACTTCGGCATCGCAGTTGCCACGAACAGCGGTAATCTTGTCCTTAAGCGGGCTCAAGAGCTCAACAACTCCCTGCGGGTCGTGTCCGCCGGGCAGCGGATTTCGGGGTCCGTGATAAAGAAGGTCGCCCAAAAGGAAAATGCGGTCGCATTTGAGCTTGTCGAGGTAAGAAAGTGCCATCTTGCAGGCGAAGGCAGAACCATGAATATCAGAAAGGACAAGAGTACGCATAAAAGAAAATCCCGTTTTCCATAATATAGCTATAAAATGGGGAGAATATCATTCAAAATAGGTATATTTGGAGCGATGAACGTTTTCTACCACCTTCCCGGTCTGTTTGAATTTTACGACCTTTACAAGGCGTTTTTGCCGCTATTCCGCGAGCATCGGGAATACTTTTACGAGTGGTGTGAAATCGGTTCCATTTACGGTGCGCCCAACGATTGCCTGTGGGGTGGTGGCCGTGTCGGATTTGGCGATGCGGACCCCGATGAGGTGGTGGCCCTCATGAAAGAATTTGGCATCTCGGCGCGCTTGACCTTCAGTAATTCGCTTCTCCGGGAAGAGCATCTTTCTGACAAGAAATGTAATGCCTTGTGTGCCCTCTTTGAGAAAAACGGGGCGGCACCGAGCGGCGTCATCATCTATTCGGAATTGTTGCTCGATTACCTTAAGGCGAAGTATCCGGGATTCTATTTCGTGTCGTCCACGACGAAGGTTTTGACAGATTTTAGCAGCTTTGAGGCGGAACTGGACCGTGATGATTTCAGTTACGTGGTGCCAGATTTCAGGCTCAACAAGCAGTTCGTCAAGTTGAACGCCCTGTCGGTAACGCAAAAGCAGAAAGTCGAATTCCTGTGCAATGAATGCTGCTGGTTCGGCTGCCAAGACCGCAAAAAGTGCTACGAGAACGTGAGCCAGAAGAACCTCGGCGAAAATTGCGAGGACCACGTTTGCGCCTCTCCGAACGCCCAGAGGGGCTACCGGTTTTCCGATGCCATGAAAAATCCCGGCTTTATCGGAATCGATGACATCCGGAACGTTTACGAGCCGCAAGGGTTCCGCCATTTCAAAATCGAAGGCCGCAGCCTGGGCAGCGCCGTCATCCTGGAATTTCTGCTTTTTTACATGGTCAAACCCGAATTTCAGCTCCATGTCCGTGAAGAAATCTACCTAGATAGCACGTTGGACTTGTTTTAAGGCGGGGCTAGCTTATTTTTTGCGTTTTTCGGCTTTTTGGGGCGTTTTTTCATTGTCTGAAACACGAAAAAGTGCTATATTTGATGCGTAAAAATCTAATTACCTTAAAAGGAAGGTTAAATCATGGCTAGAAAGAAGATTGCACTTGTTGGTGCTGGTCAAATCGGTGGTACAATGGCTCTCGTGCTCGCCCAGAAGAATCTTGGCGACGTGGTCCTTATCGATATTCCGCAGACTCAGGGCATGCCGAAGGGCAAGGCTCTCGACATTATGGAAGGCCGCTCTGTCATCAACTCTTCCGTGGATCTTCAGGGTTCTACCGACTACTCCGCCATCAAGGGCGCAGACGTCGTGATCGTGACCGCC
>JAEEGG010002781.1_pt1 | contig 44655 bp, 30 predicted proteins | sample 9134161 | NCBI WGS metagenome assembly JAEEGG01 (sample SAMN16246543, study PRJNA631951) | gut metagenome | biome: gut microbiome; feature: rumen; material: CR-attached | host: Bos | place: Iran: Karaj | collected 2018-10 | reverse complement strand
TCTCTTACTGTTAGCCATGAGACATAATCTTTAAACTCACCTTGTCCTCGACCGAGCTTTACCCATGTCTCATAATCATCAGCGAAGTTTGTCCTTGCTTTTGGCATAAACCATCCCCCACAAACATTATGAGTATATGGTAGCAGTTTATTCAGCAAAGTCAACAAATTGATTTAGTATTTTACAACAGTTCTATTTAGCAAAGCACAACACAAAAAAACGGGCCCGAAGGTCCGTTTTTCAAGGTATTGCGGCTTGCCTGTTTTAGTGTTCCACCACCAGATTGTCGATAAGACGCACCTTGCCCAGGTAGGCGGCGGCCAGGATCACCACTCTTTTGGATTCAGCGATATCAGGGCTCAGGGTAGCGGCATCTACCACGGTGATATCATCGGTGCTGAAGCCGGCGCCATCCAGCTCATTTACGCTTTCATCGATAATTTTCTGGATGCTCCGGAAATCCGGGAGAGCCTTCAGCTTATCCCCCATTCTCACCAGACAGGCATAGAATTCCGGGGCCTTGGCAAGCTCCTCCGGGGAGAGCCGGTTGTTTCTGGAGGAGTAGGCCAGACCGTTTTCATGACGGACAATGGGAACGCCGATGATGCGGATCTGGAAATTCATGTCCTGCACCATTTCCCGGATCAGAGCCAGCTGCTGATAGTCCTTTTCGCCGAAGCAGGCCAGATCCGGCTGGATAATGTTAAAGAACTTGGAAACCACGGTAGCCACGCCGTTAAAATGCCCCGGACGGAGAGCTCCCTCCAGACTGTTGGCCAGATCCGGAACCTCTACATAGGTCTGGTTCTTAAGGCCCCGGGGATACATGATTTCCGGAGTGGGGGTGAACACGGCATCCACGCCGGCTTCCTCCAGAAGGGCTAGATCCTGTTCCAGAGTACGGGGATAGGTTCTTAAATCCTCGGGCCGGTCAAATTGCATGGGGTTTACAAAAATAGTAACTATAACCTTTTCGGCATTTTTCTGGGCTTCCTTTACCAGGGTAAGATGTCCCTTGTGGAGGTTCCCCATGGTGGTTACAAGACCGATGGTTTTAAGATCATGCTTGTATTCGGTAACAATCTGTCTGATTTCTTCTATGGTTTTTGCAGTTTTCATGTTTAGACCTGTGTAAAACTCTATTTCAAATAGCTGTGGGCGTCGTCGGGGTAAATGCCCTGCTCCACCTCGCTGATATACTTTTTAACGGCCAGGGTCACATCCCCGGTTTCCGCCAGGAAGTTCCGGGCGAATTTCGGAGTATGTCCCGCGGTCAGTCCCAGAGCGTCATGCATTACCAGGATCTGGCCATCGGTGTCATTGCCGGCCCCGATGCCGATAACCGGAATCCGGAGAGCTTCTGTCACTTCCCGGCCGGTGTCCTTGGGAACGCCTTCGATAACCAGCATGCTGGCGCCGGCTTCCTCCACCGCCAGACACTCCGCTACGATTCTTTTGCGGGATTCATCGTCCCGGCCCTGGATCTTGAAGCCGCCGAACACGTTTACCGACTGCGGTGTCAGTCCCAGGTGTCCGCAGACGGGAATACCGTTCTGCACCAGAGTGCGAATGGTGTCCGAGAGGAAGGAGCCGCCCTCCAGCTTTACCACATTGGCTCCGGCGGCCATAAGCTTATGGGCGTTCCGGCAGGCGTCTTCGGTATTGGCGTAGCTCATAAACGGCATATCAGCCAGAATAAGAGCATTGGAAACGCCCCGGGCCACGCATCTGGTGTGATAGGCCATTTCGTCAATGGTAACCCCCAGAGTGCTGGATTCTCCCTTGATGGTCATGCCCAGGGAATCGCCGATAAGAATGGCGTATATTCCGGCATCATCAAAAATTCTGGCGAAGCTGGCATCGTAGGCGGTGATGGTGGCGAATTTTTTATGCTCGTCCTTCAGCTTCTGAAGCGTGGAAACCGTTACTGTCATTAAGAAACTCCTTGCCGTTTGGCGGTAATCTCCGACGGTCAGGCAAAATGCATTTCTGCCGGGAATTTGTTCCCGTCCGGGGCGGTTTGGCCGCTTCCGGACGGGAAGATTTTTCGGGAGAACCCGCCGCTCATTATAAACGCATTTGGAAATTAATGAAGATCCGGCTTTCCGGCAGAGGAAAAGGGGAACCGGGAGGACTCCCGAATAATGGTGAGAGCCCGGAGATCCCTTTCCGGCAAAAGTCCCGTGAGATCCCGGAGCGGGGTGTTTTCCGGAGGCATCAGGAAGTCCGGCATGATTTCCAAAAGGGGGATAACAGTGAAAACTCTGTTTCGGAATTCCGGATGGGGCACCCGGAGCCGCGGGGTGTCAATAACCTGCTTCCCGAAAAACAGCACATCCAGATCCAGCGTCCGAGGGCCCCAGTGCCGCAGTCTCACTCTCCGATGGCGGTTTTCCAGATCCTGAAGAGCATTCAGCAGGGGCTCCGGTTCCAGCTCTGTGCTTACAAGGGCCACCGCATTGACAAAATCCGGCTGATCCTGCGGCCCCACCGGAACAGAGGAGTACAGGGAGCTGGTTTTGAGAATCCGGATTCCGGGAATGCCGTCAAGCTCCTTAAGAGCCTGAAGCACCTGCTGCTCCGGATTGTCAAGATTGGAACCCAGTCCGATTACCGCCTCGGTCATAGCTGCTCCTTTTTCCGGGAACCTTAATGGATGTTTCCGGCAGGACGGCCGCGGGAGCCTGAAGCCCCTTTCCGGCGGGAGCCCTCGGAGCCTTTCTTTCCGGCGGCCATCTTGTTGCTGGAGATCAGGGCCTTTCTGGTGCGCAGCGACTGGGGAATGTTGGCGGTATAGGCATCAGTCCAGAAGGTTACGCAGTTTTCCAGACTGCGATCCAGCCGGGCCCGGTTCATCAGGAATTCCAGTCCGGCCCGGAAGATTTCCTTCCAGATAATGCTGGATACCATATCCGGATCCTTCATGACCTCACTATTGGTCAGAGTGAGCTGCATTTCCCAGATGTCGGTAATGTCTTTAGCCACGAATTCCGGAATCTTGGTGATTTCCGACTGCCTTTTCAGGACGATATTACCGGCCATGGCCATTCTTTCCGTATCCCTGATATGGCTGTACTTGCTGACGGTGCCCATCTTCATAAAGAGCTTTTTGGTCAGAGGCCAGAGCATCACGGCGTACAGGAAGTGCGGCATGTTGTGCTTTCCTTCCGCATGCCGGGCATCGGTGTTATTGAGACAGCAGGAAACGAAATCAAAGAACTGCCGGCTCTTGATAAGAGGCCCCATGTCCGTCAGGAGATACTGCATCACGGAGTCCCGCATGAGCACCTGAAAGCTGGTTTCGCCGTGTCCGGTCAGGAACATCTTGTTGAATTCCTCGTACATGCGGCTGTTGTTAACCTGGGAGATGCTGGCCATGTTCTTCAGGATGGCATTGCGGGTGCGGGGAGTAATGCTGAAGCCCAGCTTGGCGGCAAAGCGGTAGGCCCGGATCATGCGCACCGGATCCTCGCCGAATCTCACGTCCGGATCCCCCACGATGTCAATGGAGCTGTTAAGGAGATCGGAAACGCCCCCCAGGAAATCGTGAATGAGATTATCAGCGGGGGAGTAGTAGAAGCCGTTGATGGAAAAGTCTCTTCTGGCGGCATCATCGGTGATGCTGGAGCTGAAGGTATTGTCCTTTCTGATCATTTCCACGTGATCGGAGTCTTCGTGATCCTGGCCCTTTCTGAAGGTGGCCACCTCGATGAGGGAGTTGTTTTCTCTGACATGCACCAGCTGGAATCTCCGGCCGATAATAATGCTTCTCTTGCAGAGTCTTTTTACGGTTTCCGGACGGGCGTTGGTGACCACGTCAAAGTCCTTGGGAACCTTGTCCAGCAGGAGATCCCGCACTCCGCCGCCTACCAGATAGGCCTGATAACCGGCTTTGTTGAGCGTTTTGATTACGTTGAGGGCTGCGGGGGAAATTTTTGCGGTATCCAGGATGTCTCCCGGCAGTGTCATGTGGGAAATGCCGCGTTCCATGGCTTCTTTCTTGTGCTTGTCAGCTTCTGCGGCAAATTTCTGCAGTTGAGTATTAATAAGACACCTCCAAGTGTGCAATATTATGTTCTCCGGATTCTTTAATGAGGCTGATACGGAGACAAAAACGGAAAACCTGACAGCTTTATTGCGTATCTCAGGAATTCCCGGGAAATTCGGCGGCATTCCGTGTTTGCGGGAGAGGAGCCTTTTCAAGGGGACGGCTGAATGCCCGCGCGCAATCCTGATGAAAACGGGATGCATTTGAATGTCTTAACAAGCACGGGATTTTATCACACAGCGGTATTTTTTTCTATCTCATGCCGGAACGGCTTAAGGAGGAAGTCCGGAGCGCTCCGGGAGGCGGGAATGAAGAATGCCGGAAAAGCCTCTTCCGGAATCAGGTGAATGAAGCTCCGTTTTTCAGGATTCCGAGATCTGTGAAACCATCCGGGAGGAGCGGGGCACGCTGTTAATAGCAAAATGCTTCACGGCATAGTCCAGAAATTCCGTTACCGTAAGACCTTCCGGATCCCCGGAAATTTCCGGCGGGAACGTCTGTCCCAGAAAAGTGGCAGCTTTCAGAAGGAGTGTTACGGGGGAACTAAGATCCAGCCCGGGAGCGTGGTTCTGCTTGGAATACTTGCTGCCGTTTTCGGAGAGCGCCAGGGGAAGACTGGCATGATCCGGGACAGGATATCCCAGAGCCTGGCAGAGACCGATCTGGCCGAAGGTGTCCGGAATCAGATCCGCCCCTCGGACGATTTCGGTTATTCCCGAGGCCCGGTCATCCGCCACGCTCACCAGATTGTAGGCAAAAAAGCCGTCTCTTCTTTTCAGGAGAAAGTCCGGTTCCGCAGAATAGTCATTGAGGGAGAGGGGGCCCCGGATGAGGTCAGTAAAGGAGGTGACGTTGCCGGGATTCCGGAAGCGGATGCCGGCTCCCTCATGGCAGGGAAGATTCCTAAGGCGGCAGTCCTCCGGATGGTGTCCGCCGTTAAGCTTAATGAGGCTTCGGGTGCAATTGCAGCCGTAGGTGAGTCCCCGGCTGTTCAGGGTATCCAGGATGTCCCGGTAGAACTCCCGGCGCTGACTCTGGATAAGCGGCGCTTCGTCCCAGGCAAGACCCAAAGCCTCCAGATCCCTCAGAATGAGATCCGTGTATTCCGGACGGGAGCGGGTTTCGTCAATGTCTTCAATGCGGAGAAGCCATGCTCCGCCCTGGCTCCGCGCCCGCAAAAAACTGCCCAGGGCCGCTGTCAGAGAACCGAAGTGCAGCGGGCCGCTGGGCGTGGGGGCAAATCTTCCGCGATACATGAATCAGAGGGTATTAAGAGCTGAAGCCCTGCTTTTCCTTCTTTTCATGCTGTTCCTTGCAGTTAATGCAGAGATCGGCAGTGGGACGGGCTTCCAGACGCTTAATGCCGATTTCCTCGCCGCAGTCGGTGCAGAAGCCGTAGTCATCGGAATCAAGCTTGCGAATGGTCTTCTCGATCTTTTTGATGAGCTTTCTTTCTCTGTCGCGCATTCTGAGCTCAAGAGAGAATTCCTCTTCCTGAGTGGCTCTGTCATTCTGATCCGGGAAGTTGGCGGTTTCAGAATTCATGTGATTGACAGTGCGGTCTACTTCATTGTGAAGCTGGTTTCTCCAGGCCTCAAGAATCTTTCTGAAGTGAGCTTTCTGCGCATCGCTCATGTATTCTTCGCCAGGCTTGGCTTCATAGGGCTTTACGCCTGCGATAGCCAGAGGGCTGAGCTCAGTTGAAATCTTTTCTTCACTCATGGTGATCTCCCTGTAGGGGTTGCGGGAACTTCATTGTTTCATGAAGCCGCCGTTGTTGCTGGTTCAGGGCGGGAGTCTCCGGAGAGACCGCCCTGTTTCAAAACTGAACTATTATTATAGCCTGAGTTTTTGCCTGATGCCTTGATGTTTTTAAGAGTTGTCTGTTTTAATGTGCTATCACGCAAGTTTTTGCCCAAGGCTCCTTAAAAATACCGTGCCGGCATCTTCTGAGCGGGCAGCGGAACAATCTCCGCATTACTGCCTTGCTATCATTAATTGCGGCCGGGGGTGCGGTATGGTATATTCCTGTCTGCTTTTTTTTGCCGCCTGAAACCGGAACAGTTTTCAGAGCGATTCCGGCAGCGGAGTTTTCAGGGGCGGGAGAGTAAAAGCCGTGAAGCGGGAAAGCGCTGCAGCGCCGGCAAAGCCAGGAGGAGCTTGTAAACAGGATGAAGCCTGAGAGTGATTTTCAGAAAGTGGTGAACAGATCCCGGGACAATCCTTTTTTTGAAGGTCCGGATGAGGATGATCAGGATTATGATTCAGGATCTGCAGACGGGGATGAGGGAGATGACGAAGAAGGAGCTCAGGATACCCGGGAGAAAAAAAGCCTCAAAAGAAGATTTCTGTGTTTCTCCGTAAAGCTGGGGCTGGCCGGCTTTGTGTTTTTATGCCTGGTAACCTGCTACTACTATATGCAGGTTACCTCCAGCAGGCTGGACTCCGCCCAGAAGTGGGAAACTCCCGCCGTGGTATACAGCCGTCCTCTGGAGCTTACTCTGGATCAGAATCTCACCTTTGATCAGATTTTAAATGAGCTCAGTCTTTTAAAATACCGCAAAGCCGATAATCCCAAAAATCCCGGAGAGTTCAGCTATAACAAGGCCAAAACAAAGCTGGTGGTGGTGCGGCGCCCCTTTGATTTCCCTGACGGCTTTGAAGAAAAGCGTCCCCTCTTTATTGAGTTTGAAAGGGGCCATATCAGTGCCATCAGGGATGCGGCCACCGGCGAGGATCTGGTTTATGTCCGCATGGATCCGGTGCTTTTGGATCGCATCTCTCCCAACGGGGAGGAGGATCGGCTGGTTATCTCCATAAGAGAGGTGCCGGAAAAGCTGATTAAAACCCTGATTCAGGTGGAGGATCGGGACTTCTACAACCATCATGGCGTTAACCCCTGGGCCATTATGAGGGCCATGCTCGCTAATTTAAAAGCCGGCCGTGCGGTGCAGGGGGGCAGCACATTGACGCAGCAGCTTGTGAAGAATTATTTTCTGTCCCGGGAAAAAAGCTTTGACCGCAAGGTGCGGGAGCTTTTCATGTCCCTCGCGGTGGATGCCCGCTATGACAAGAACACCATTTTGGAAATGTATCTCAACGAGATCTACCTGGGACATGGCGATACCGATATTTACGGCTTCGGTCTGGCCTCCTATTTCTATTTCGGCATCCCGGTTTCGGAGCTCTCCTGGGATCAGGCCGCTCTTTTGGTGGGCATGGTAAAGGGCCCCTCCCTCTACGATCCCCGCCGCCATCCGGAAAACGCTCTGAACCGCAGAAATCTGGTGCTCCGGCTCATGCGGGACAAGGGAGAGCTTTCGGAGGAGGAGTATCAGCTTTATTCCAATAAGCCTCTGGGGGTCATCGATCGCAAGGCCCTCAGGGTCATGAAGGTGCCCGGCTACATGAGCTTTGTCAAAAACGAGCTTTATGACCGGCTGGGACGGGACTGGCTGGATCATAAGAATCTGGAAATCTTTACCAGTCTGGATCCCCAGGCTCAGCAGGCTGCCGACGGAGCAGTCCGGAAGGTGATCCCGGAGCTTATCAGAAGAACCGGCAAAAAGGATCTGGAAACCGCCATGGTGGTAAGCAACTGGCGGGTGGGAGAAATCATGGCTCTCGTGGCCAGCCGGGATCCCTCCTATCCCGGCATGAACCGGGTTACCAGCGCCAAAAGGCAGATCGGATCATTGGTAAAGCCCGCTGCCTATCTCACGGCCTTTGAGCATGGCTGGCACCTGGGCAGCGCCGTGCACGATGCGGAGCTTACCGTGAAGCTGGAGAGCGGCCAGGAATGGAAGCCCCGGAATTTTGACCATAAGTTCAAGGGCTGGATCCCTCTTTATCAGGGCTTTGCGGAATCCCGGAACATTCCCATGGTCAGAGTGGGCATGAATGCCGGCATCGGCAATGTGGTGCGCACCCTGAATCTTCTGGGGGTGAAGGAGGAGATCGAGCCCATGCCCAGCGTGCTTCTGGGATCCGTGGCCATGACGCCTCTTGAAGTGAACCAGATGTACACCACCCTGGCATCGGAGGGACTTTACCGGCCGCTGTCAGCGGTCAGATACGTGAGATCCGGCGGGAATGAAGTTATTTATGACCGGCATGCCGCCATGGATTCCCGGCAGGTGCTGGATCCTCCCAGCGTGTATCTGGCCATTTACGGCATGACCATTGTCACGAAGCAGGGCACGGCAAAATCCGTGGGCAGCAAGTACCCCGGCATGGTGCTGGCCGGCAAAACCGGCACCTCCAACGGATCCCGGGATTCTTGGTTCAGCGGCTTTGACAACAATACTCTGGTTACCGCCTGGGTGGGCAATGACGATAACACGCCGTCTGGGCTTACCGGCGCCACGGGAGCTCTCCGGCTTTATGATGATTTTCTGACCCGGTTCCGGCCGGTTTCCCTGGAGCTGGCTCAGCCTGATAAGATTGTGTTTGTGAATTTCAATCAGGACGGCTATATCATGGGAGACGACTGCTCTGATGTGCGGCATTATGTCAGACTGCCGGCGCGCAGCGATACCATAAGATCCGATCAGTTCATAAGCTGCGGCGGAGACGGCGGAGATTTCGGGGATGCCGGTCTGGATTCCCTGTACTGACCCTGCGGCAGCAAAGCTTATCAGCGGCAGAGTATTTTTTAACCCGGCCATGCTGACAATTTAAGTAAAGGAGATTAACAATGAAATTACATACAAAGGCCGTTCTGGCGGGGCTTATGATTTTGGGGGCTGCGGCCTCCGCTTCGGCCAAGGACGAGTTCAGCAAGGATACGATGAAGAAAATGGGGGTTTTTGTCTCCAACTTCACGGAATGCTTTTTTAACAACACCACCCGGGAGGAGATGACCGCCGACAATGAGAAGCTGGTGAATTTTGCCATGTGCCATCTTAATGTCAATGCCTGGAAAAGCAGCTACATTCCTCTTCCCGAATGCCTGAATTCCCAGAAAGGCATGTGTGCCTACGGCCAATTCAAGGTATCTTCTGATAAGGTGGCCCGGGTAATCAAAAAGTATCTTGACTATGATATGAAAAAGTTCGCCTCCACCGAGTACTACCATTACGAAAAGGGCTTTTTTTATGCTCATGGCGCTGACGGGGAACAGCCCGAGTATGCGGTAGTCAGAAAAGCCAGAACTTTGGATAACGGCAACATAGAGATCCAGGCCAGTCTGTACAATCCGGAAGCCGAGGATGGCCCTTCCTCTGATGATATTGAGCTTACCGCCGTGATTAAGCCCTATGTCTTCGAATCCAAAAAGACCTGGAGTCTGGTATCCATTAAGAAGCTGGACGGCGATAACGAAGCTGATGAAGATGAGGATGATGATGATTATGAGGCGTTTAATCCCCAGAAGAATCCGAAATTCGAAGGCTTCTGGGAGGATGACGTAGTCGGAAAAACCTCCATGGAAATCAGCTCCAGCGGCGACGGCGCCTATACCATCATCACCAGTCATGCCATGGGAGCCTTCGAGAATGTCGAATGCACCTACCGGGCCCGTCTGGAGGATGACAGATTCCTGAAGCCGGGACAGGCGGAAAAGTGTCTCTCCACTAAAACCTCCGATGACGGCTCTCCTGATAAAATCACCGCCGCCGACAAGGACAGCATTGAGGTGATTCTCATGGACGGCAAGGGCCGGCTGCAGGTGCCGTATGAATGCGATTCCGATGATGTAACCTCATGCTCCACGCCCTACAGAAGAGTTAAAAGGTAGCAGTTTTTGCGGAAAGTGACAGCGAAGCCGGGGGAGATGCTCCGGCTTTTTGTTTTTCAGAGGGATGGAAACAAGGATGATGAAGGGATGGCGGGCGGCAGGCAGACGCCAGGGAGAGACGTGCGGGCGAAAACAGGAAGGCTGCGGGGCGGTGTTTTTCCGGCGTCACAATCATCCCGCCTGAGTCTGCCTTAATCAGGGCATCTGTGCTATATTCTGTGCGGAGAAGGCAGCATTTCCACCGGAAAACAGCATAATCCCGGCGGCACCGGGGAGCAGAGGAATATGAAGGAAACCAGAATCAACAGCGGCTTTCTGGACAAGATCAGAAGAACCGCGGTGAACAGACAGGAAGCGGAGATCCCGGATCCCGTGGGAAGCACGCTTTCCGGCGCGTATCTGGTGACGGGGAGAATGGGAGTAGCCTCCGGAGAAGCCGATATCTTTAGCTGCCGGGATCCCCGGGGCAAGCGGTATGTCCTCAAGCTTTACCGCCGGGAGAATGCCATCAAGCCCGAGGTTCTGAAAAGGCTCGCCGGCATCAGGAGTCCCTTTATTGCCGTGCCGGCGGCGGCAGGAGTTTTTGAGAAGCATCAGTACACCATCACCCCCGATCTGGAAAACCCCAGCCTCGGGGAAGCTCTGAGCCAGGGCGTCAGGTTTACGGCTGAGGAGCTCAGAAGCCTGATTATTCCTTCGGTGAACGAGGGACTCCGGGAGCTTCATCGGGCGGGCATTATCCACAAGGATCTGAAACCCTGGAATCTGATACCGGATGAGACCGGGAAGCATATTGTCATTATAGATTTCGGCATCAGTTCGTCTCTCGGATCCGAAACCGTGATTCTTACCGCCACCGGAGCCACTCTGGCCTATGCCGCTCCGGAAGCGGCGCAGGGAGTTTATCATCAGGAAAGCGACTACTTCTCCTTTGGGATCACTGTTTTTGAGCTTTTTACCGGTTATACCCCCTTTCAGAACCGCGGCATTTCCGACGGAGACCTGGTAAGACTGGCCTCTGTAAGCGAGATAGAGTTTCCGGATGATTTTCCGGAGGATCTCCGGGCCCTGGTGCTGGGGCTGACCTACCGGGATCTCACCCACCGGAAGGATCGCAGGAACCCGAACCGCCGCTGGGGCTATGAAGAGGTGCAAAGCTGGCTCCGGGGCGTCCGGCTCCCCATCCCCGGGGAGACTCCGGAGGCGCTTTCGGGAACGGCGCCTTATCAGCTCTCCTTTCTTCCCTACAGCTTTAACGGACAGAAGTATGTCCGGGAACAGGATTTGCTCCGGGAAATGCTCCGCTGTCCGGACCAGGGGCTTCGGGAGCTGGGCCGGGGCATCCTGGCCCATCATTTCGGTCTTTTTGATGAGAATAAGGCCGGGAAATGCATCAGGGCCGCGGGAGAGCTTAATGAGGACAGCCGGCATAATTTTCTGGTGTTTTTCCGGCTCATGTACGATTTAATGCCGGATTACAAAAAGTTTTTCTGCGGGGGAAGAGAGTTTGCCGGCATCCGGGAACTGGCGGTAATGGCAGCTCAGGTGGCCTCATATTCCAGTACCAGCATGGAGAGCTTTCTGAAATCTCTCAGAATGCTTTTGGAAAGCGGCGCTCTTAAGTACTTTTCTGAAAAGGTGATCCTTAGCCCGCTCAGCGGGGAGGGCTTTTTCAAGGTGCGGGAGCTTATTATGAATAACAGCTTTTCCGACAGCGAATGCGCCTGGATTTTCGGTTATCTTTTCAGTGAGGAGCGCAGCCTGAGAGTGCAGGGAAAGGCCTTTGCGAGTCCCGCGGAGTTTTCCCGGGAGATGCAGCGGCTTTTTGATGACGATGTGGTAGAGTATATGGATTTTCTTTCCGCCGGCAGATCCGAACTGGAATTCTTCATGTCCTTTATGCCGGATTCCGCTTCCCGCATGTACATCGGACAGATTCTGGATGATCTGGAGGAACTTAGCACCGGCCATCGGAGCTACTCGGAAGAGCTGATGCTTAAGGCCGGAGATTTCTTCACTCTGGGCAGTTTTCATCAGGGAAGAGACGGCAGCAAAATTCCTCTGGAGTGGCTGGTTCTCAAAATCGAGGGTAAGAGAGCTCTTCTCCTTAGCCGCTATGCTCTGGCCAGAAGGCCGTATCATGGCGCATTTGAGGATACGGACTGGGAAAACTGCGATCTCCGAAAATGGCTGAACGGCACCTTCTTTAATCAGGCGTTTTCCGGAAAGGAGCAGCTCAGGATTCCTCTGGTTACCACAGAGAACCCTGATAATGCCCGCTACGGCACCAGAGGAGGAAATGCCACGGATGATCGGGTATTTTTGCTCAGCGCGGCCGAGGCGGAGCAGTATTTCCCATCCGATGCCGGAAGACGCTGCGCTCCCGCTTCCTATGCCGGATACAGCGACAGCGGCTTTTGCTACTGGTGGCTCCGCACTCCGGGGTACAGTCCCAGTGACGCCGTCTGCGTTTATCCGAACGGCGCTGTCTATCTTTACGGACATAATGTGAATATTGATGACACCATGGTGCGGCCAGCCCTGTGGTACACCCTTTGTATCTGAGTCTGCGCCTTTGCCGTTCCGGGATTCCCGTCATCTCTGCGCGGGGTTCTTTAGAGCTGTATCACTATGGTGATATAACTTTGCGGGTGATATAACTTTGCAAAGCTGATCTTAGGAAATTGCATGAGTAAAACGCTGACGATTTACCATGGTTCGCAGCATATCATTGAAGCTCCGGCATACGGCGCTGGACGCAGGAACAATGATTTCGGCGTTGGTTTTTATTGTACCGAAAGCAAAGACCTCGCTAAGGAATGGGCCGTTTCCTCTTTTCGGGACGGTTTTTGCAGCAGATACGCTTTGGATGCGGAGTATCTCAAGGTTCTGAAACTGAACAGCCCGGATTACACGGTGCTTAACTGGATGGCCGTTCTCCTGGAGCATCGTCTCTTTGCTCTTAAAACTCCCGTGGCAAGAAGAGCCCGGGCATTTCTTACGAAGAACTTCGGTATCAGCGTTGATGATTATGACCTCATTAGCGGTTACCGGGCCGATGATTCCTGTTTTGCTTTTGCCGAGGCATTTTTGAATAATGCCATCACAACGGAGCAGCTGGCGCGGGCCATGCGTTCCGGTAAATCGGGGGAACAGATCGTTTTAAAATCAAAGCTTGCCTTTTCCATGCTCCGGTATGAAGGTTTTGAGCCGGCCCCAAAGGAGATTTGCTTAATTCGGCGTTGGAGCAGGGATGAACAGGCTAATCAGATGTATCAGACCATCCTTGAAGAAGAGACAGACGGCGAAGAGACAGCAGGACTTTTTATTCAGGACATCATAAGAGAGGACATAGGCAATGATGGTCCGCGCCTACCCCGAAATGTATCTCCCTAAGGCTCAGGCTGTTTTAGGCGAAGCTCTGGATTATGCCGTAAATGCTTGCGGCATGTCCGGGGAGGGTTTCATTTAATATGTTTATCGTGAGTTCTGTCAGCAAAAGAATGGCAGTGGGAGAACCGACTCTCGTGGCGGGTAAAAGCGGTATTGAGATCGTGCTTGATACTGTGTTTGAAGCTACGGCGAGATTTTTCAGGCAATGTCTTTTACGGATCTCGAGAGTATGTACGGCACTCTTCATGAAGCGGATGTTTCCAAATTTGCCGAAATCGCCGATGATCTGGTACGAAAATGCTTCCCGGATACCAATCTTAGGCGTTTTCGCTTGCTGTACGGCTGCACTCAGGAAAAATTATCCCGGCTTTCCGGAGTCTCCCTGCGTTCCATTCAGATGTATGAACAGAGACAAAAGAATATTAACAGGGCCAGCGCCGAGAGTCTGTATCGGCTCAGCAAAGTACTGGGCTGTGCCATGGAGGATCTTATTGAAAAGTGAGGAAACTGTCTGAGAGTGATGGCAGGGGCAGGAGCGGAGGATATGCGGCAGGAATGAGCCTTGAAATTCACCGGAAGCCGATGCTTTTCACGCTGCGATAAATACAACTTCCGGGCATTTTCGGACATTGCCGAAACCGGGGATATTATTGCTTGAAAGGGGCTCTTCGTGGTAAAATTAAAGCATTATGGGGAATACAGCTTCCCGGATGATCACGAAAACAAAATAAATCAAAGAAAAGATAAATAAGGAAAGGCAGTAAAAAAGACAGCAGGATAAGAAAAGAGGAAAAGGAAATGAAAAAGACCAGAAAAGCGGCAGCTCAGCCGGAATCACGGCCTGAAGTAATCAACTTCGTGTGCCGGTATGACCTTAAGTTCAATCATGCCCGGGTGTATGACGACCGGAAGAAGAAAATGAAGGCCGGTTACCGGAAGCACAAGAACCAGCAAACGCTGTGTGACGAAAACAAGTCCGCAGCGTTTTTTGTTGCTCCTTTCATTACTCACCCTCTGAAGACTTTGGTCTCGTTTTCTTAATTCCTCTCATTCTAACCGTTCTGTTATCCGTTCCCTGATTCAGCGACAGTCTGATTCTTCTTTCTCGGTTCATATTTCCCAGTCCGCCTTTACTCTCTGCCAGTCATTTCAAGGCTTTGCTTAACCCCTGCGAGCTTTCCGTCTTATCCTGACTCGGGATACGGCCGTAAAAAACGCCCATAATTCCGGAATGCTGTTTTGGTTTTGCGCGGGGGAATTCTGTTCTGAAGTTTTTTGCGAAGCTGAAAAAAGGAAAGGGGGCTATCATAGCCCCCGTAAACTGCGGAACGTCCCTGTTCCAAGAATTCGGTCATATTTTGGCTTCTTCCCTGAAGCCGGAGCGGAACTTCCCTGTTCCCACTTCCGATATCTTAATTTTAAATCATGGCGGATTTAAAACAATCCGGCAAAATGCTTCCCGAATTAATGGCTTACAGCATTATTTTTGAAAGGAGCCGGAAAAGGCATGTTTTAAGGGGGTTTTTGCATATCGGCAGCAGCAGCGGGAAAATATTTTTCCGAAATACTCCCGGAAATAAATGGCAGATATCGCACAGGAAAGCAGATAATTATGCCATCATGCTGTTTGGCCTGAGGCTTCAGTCGGCGCTGTCTTTGGCTGTATCTCGTGAGAGCAGCATCCCTTTCAGATGCCTGAGGCGTAAGGAATAACTCTTCATTTATCGCTGAAATATTCCCCGGAAGTATTTCGTGGCCATCCTGTATTTTTCAGTGTTTTTTGCTTTGATTTTTCGGATAGCAAGGGACTTGCGAGAGGAAGAAACCCGGACAAACCGGCATGTCATAATGGTTTTAGGCGGGCGGGAATAATCATGTCACAGAGCGCGGCTTTTCCGGATGTAGATACAAACATCCCCGGGAAGGAATGATAACTTAGGAGAGGGCTTTGAGGAGGGATAAAACCGCACGGGGATGAAAACTCATCCGTTTTGCGCCTATTCGAAAAAAGGAAGGGGGCTCATCATGAACCCCCACAGCTCTCCGGAACGTCCCTGTTCCGGCAATCTTTATCGGCGGCGCTTATTTCATCCATGAAAACCGCTTCGGAACGTCCCTGTTCCTTCCGCCGATATTTTCATTTTAGATGATCCTGTTTTATAAGCAACCGAGGAAAAGAGGCTTCCGGATCCTGGCTTACATGATAAATCGGAGTACTGCTGCGTAAATCCCTGTTTTAAAGGCTTTCGGAGCTTTCCGGCTTACTGCGTGCCGCTGTATTTTCCGAAAGATTACCGTAAAGATATGGCAAATGTCTCACAAGACAAGGGAAGATTCTCCAAGTTCCTTTATTACCGGGCCTAAGTTCGCAATGCGGGTGAACTTCTGCGCGGTGAGTACCGAGAAGCTGGAACTGGAACCGCAGAGTTGCCTGATTTGGTGAACTTAACAAAATGCTGGCAAGTTGTTGTCAAACTGTTGGCATTCTCGGAAAAAGCTGGTGTTTAGAAGAATATAGTTGGCAAACTGTTGTCAAACTGTTGGCATTCTCGGAAAAAACTGGTGTTTAGAAGAATGTAGTTGGCAAGCTGTTGTCAAACTGTTGGCATTCTCGGAAAAAAACTGGTGTTTAAGAGAATATGGTTGTCAAACTTACAAAAAAATTCATATACATGGTTTTAAGCCGCAATGTTGTCTTGAATCACTGATTCTTCAAAGGTTTGTCGCATATCATCTAGCACAGACCTGAACGTCCTAAATTCCAAACTCTTTCTTCGCGATTGGCGATCTTTGACAACAAAATCTTCATTTTCGTATAAGAAGTTCAAGATCTTCTTTAAGGTATCAACATCATTATTCATGAAAGCTGATAAATAATCATTAAACCAGATCGATTCAACATGAATCTTCCAAAAAGATATATTCTTCAACGAACGTGATAAAACAAGTCCAGGTATATTCTTAATAAAATATGTAATTAGACTCGCAATAACAAATACTTTTATAATATTAGTGTTTTTGCTTACGTTTGAAAATTTAAGTGTGCAACCGCTTTTTAGATTTTTAAACAACAATTCACATTGCCATCTCACTCTATACAAGTTTGTAATCATTTTAGGAGATAACACATTTTGCTCTATATTAGTTACAAGTAATACAATTTCATCATCATTTGTTTTACTATCCTTTGTGTTGAATGCTACCATTCTTGCTTTTTCACCGTTTGTCAATGTAACAATTAAATCAAGATTCTCATTATTTTTTAGAGCTAAATCAAGTGCCTGACTTACCTTCATTCCAATGTATTTACAATTTTTATGTTTGCAAAATTTAGTACCATTCCAAATCATGCATTCTATAATTGTTGCTGCACAATTCCTTCGTCCTTTTGTAAGAAAGAATTTTTCTGGATTAGAATTAAAATATTTTACTATTTCATTTGAGTAATACCCACTATCCATCAACATTAAGACTTTTTGCCTCTTTTCGAGGTCAATATACTTCTTCTCATCTGCCGTTTCTGGTGTAAGCACCATAGATTTAACACTTCCGGACTTAAGGGACATCTGTGTTTGAAGACCTATGCCAGCACTCTTTATTTTTTTAAAGCATTCTTCTCCATGTTCAGTGTAAACATTATTTAATTTTATGTCGTTGCTGTTTGTTCTTGTTCCTGGGTATACCTCGTTGAGGGAAGAATCTACTTTCCAGTATGTTCCATCAATAATTATAATGTCTTCAATTTTTAATCCATATTTGTTAAGGAGAGAAATAAGCTCAACCCCTTCATTGTACTTATATTGTTCTACTGTACGGTTATGTATATTCTCTATTAGATTAAGTACACCCCTAACGAAATTTAAACATTCCTTGGAAGCTAATCTGTTCCAAAATGGTTTTTCTCCCATTTTAGCATTTATTTCTCGAACTTTCTGCATTTTTTGTCGATAGTGCTTTCTTATGAGATTTATTGATTTAACACTTGGAATTGCAAGAGTCTCCAATATTGATTCAATGAAAATTATAGGGTCAAAACCAACATCTCTTTTAATAAAACCAGTATTTTTCGCTAGTTTTAAAATCTCATCAGCCAGAGTATCGAAATCTGTTAATGTTTCTTGATTGTTATATTTGGTACACTTTTTAGAAAAATTAGTATTTGTATTTCTTAATAAAAGAACCTGTTTGCGCTTAATTTTTCTATTTTGAGATCTTCTCTGATGATTCTTAATCTTATTTTTCTTCTTATGGGCAGAATTGTGCGATAATGAAATGGGCATGTTACTTCCTGTTTTTGATTTCGGACAATTTCATTATACAGAAGTGCATGCCTTTTGTCATTCTAAAGCCTTATATCATAAGGCTTTGCCTCCTTAGAACCATGTATATGAAAAAAATTGGCAAACTATGTGCTTTTGTTGACATTTTGTGATACTTTTGTTGGTAAACTGATTAACGAAAACTATTCAAAGTTAAAAAGGATGTATGAGCTATGCTAGAGGAAGAATTGCTCAATCTCATCAGAAGGATTCAAAAGCGGCAGACTGAGTTTCAAAATGTAGAACTTAAAACTGCCAATATAGATTTTCCCAAAAGAATATATGATACGCTTTCCTCTTTCTCAAATCAGGATGAAGGCGGCATCATCATTTTCGGGGTTTCTGAAAAGGACAATTATGATGCCGTGGGTGTTTACAGCACCGAGAATGCCCAAAAGAAGGCCATGGAAGCCTGTGAGCAAATGGAACCTGCCGTTCGGGCTGTTTTTACCAGTGCAGAGGTTGACGGAAAGTTCGTTCTGTCTATGGAAATTCCGCCAGCAGAATATTGGAGAAGGCCGGTATTTTACAAAGGAGCAGGAAGACTGAGGGGATCTTACATACGAGTCGGAGATGCTGATGAGCCGATGAGCGAGTACGAGGTATATAGCTATGAAGCCTTCCGAAGAAGAATCCGTGATGAATTAAGGACAGTTCCGGAGTGTCGGATGAATCTTCTTGATCAAAATCGGCTGCAGCAATACTTGGAAGCGTTCAAACAGGAACGAAATAACCTTTCAGCTCTGCCGGATCCGGAAATCATGGAACTTACCGGGATTACCAGTCAGGGAGAAGTTACCATGGCGGCAGCACTGGTTTTCGGGCTCTATCCGCAGGCGTGGTTTCCCCAGCTTTGCATTACAGCGGTTTCACTTCCCGGTACTGCCATGGGAGATACAGACCGGGAAGGGGGAAGATTTATTGATAATAAACGGATTACAGGATCTCTTCCGGAGATGCTGGAGGGAGCCGTTGATTTTGTGCGGCGCAATATGAGAACCAAAACGATTATTGATGAAAACGGTCGCCGTGCAGATCGTGATGAATATCCGCTTACGGCAGTCAGAGAGGCGATCCTGAATGCTCTTATCCACCGGGATTACAGCATGCTGACGGAAAACACCCCCATCTGCATCGAGATGTACCGAGATCGGATGGAAATCACCAGCAAAGGCGGTCTGTACGGGGGCGGGTCTGTGCGTCAGCTTGGCAAAGGAATACCGGAAACAAGAAATGCGGCGCTCGCCAATATTCTGGAACTATTAAGAGTCACCGAAAACCGCTATTCCGGGATCCCGACAATATTCAAATCCTTTGCGGATGCCCGTCTTCCGGTGCCGGAATTTGTTGTTGAGCGCGGATTATTCAAGGTTATCTTCAGAAACGGAACACATATGGCAGATGAAGCCGAAATTGATAAAACGGATATCAGACAGGCTGTGCTCCAGTTCTGTCAGACTCCGAAATCCCGGAGTGAAATAATAGCTTTCACAGGAATGTCACGGAATTACACCATGTCTTCTGTTGTAACCCCCCTCATAGTTCAGGGCAAATTGAGAATGACCATACCTGAAAAACCGCGGAGCTCAAACCAGCGCTTTGTATCAAAAGATGAGGGCGGCGAGTAAGCTTCGCATATACTGAGCCGGCATTATGATACCTTTAATATGCTTGAGTTCCAGGAATAACTCCTTTTTATGGCCGTAAATATTCACCGGAAGTCTTTCGTTAATCGGCCTTTATTTTTGAGTATTTTTTCGGAAAGACAAGGATTTACGAGGATGCATAAAACCTTAATAACAGTTACGTCACAAGGATTTTAGTCTAGCAGGAATGATCATGTCATAGAGCGCGATTTTTCCGTATGTTGATATAAATATCCCCGGGAAGAAATGATAACTTAGGAGTAAGGCGAAGGACGGAGTTATATCGATCTTAAAAGCTGGTCTAAAAAACGTCAGCATGAAAGCTCGTCCGTTTTGCGCCCATTCGAAAAAAGGAAGGGGGCTCATCATGAACCCCCATAACTCTCCGGAACGTCCCTGTTCCGGTAATCTTTATCGGCGGCGCTTATTTCATCCATGAAAACCGCTTCGGAACGTCCCTGTCCCATCCGCCGATATTTTCATTTTAGATGATTCCGTTTTATAAACAACCGGGGAAAAAGGGCTTTCGGCTGCCGGCTTACATGAGAAAACGGTGAACTCCCGGTTAAATGCCTGTTTTAAAGGCTTTCATGGATTTCCGGCTTATTGCATGCTGCTCTGTTTTCCGAAAATGCCCCGTCAAGATATGGCAAATATCTCACAAGGGAAGTGAGATTTTGGATTACATTCCCAGGCTTCGATTGTGGTTCCCGCTTTTTGGAAGCATTCTTTGCTTTCCCGACATTGCGCCCTGTTTCTGTTTCCCGCCGGCGCTCTTTTCATCTCTTGCCACTTTTTCTCCCCCCTAGCACACCGCAAATGTCCGGAATTTCGGTGAGGCGCGGGCAGGGGATAATGAGAATCAGCACTAAAAATGGCTGTTAAAATCGCTTATTATCCGCATTATCATATATAATTTGCCCTGATAACGATACTTTGCGGGGCCGAATCCCCGCGCAATGCCGGCGGAGACGCCGTCTTTTTTTCTTTTCGGCGCAGAGTCCGGATCTGCCGGGCGTGATAAGGCATGTCCTCCGGTTTGCAAGCACCACAAGCAGCGATTTTATGATGAACAGTACAGATTTCGATTACATCAAAGGATCTGAGAAACCCCGTGACGCGGGATCTGTTTATCAGAGCAAAGACAGCAATAGCGCGCGGCCGCAGCTTAATGTGAACGTCAGCGCCGCCTATTCTTATCTCAGCGTTCTTACCAGAGAGCAGGGGAAGCTCCCCGATGAACTGGCCAGTGCTCAGGCCACACTGCAGCGTCATATCGCCACTCTGGCCAGCGATCCTCAGCGAGCGGAGAATGCCAATCCCGTGCCTCAGGAAAAACCGCTTCTGGAACTGGCCTCAAAAATGCTTCTGAGAAATGCGGAGCTTCAGGAACAGGTCGCCGATGCCTTTACCACCAGGATGCGCCTTGTAAAGACCTCCGAGGCCGTTGACGAGCTCAAAAGCTATGCGGGCACCCTCCCCAGAATTTTCCAGGAAAGCAATGAACCCGGCCGCGCTTTGATGCGTTACCTCTGCGAGGTTATTGTCAATTATTCCACGGCCGACAACATTTCTCCGGCCACGGCCCGGCAGCTGGCCCGGCACCAGATATTCGCGCCGGACGGCGATCTCACCCCCGAGGGATCGCGGATTCTTTCCCGTCTTATGGATGCCACCATCGAATTTATCCGGGAAAATCAGCCTGATGTCATCAGCAGTCTGGGCCGGGAAGGGGTGCAGGTGGTATCTCCCTCTGACCGCAAGATCGCTATGGCGAATTTCCTGGAACGCGCCGTAGCCAGCCTTCCTGACGATGCCATTGTTTCCCTGAGCCGGGAGGAAGACTCCGACGAGGCCGATGAGCTCAGCAAGGAAATGGCTCAGCGGGTGCGGGGACTTATTCAGCGGGCGGCTCGCATTGCCAAGGAGGGTAATCTCCTGCCGGAAAACCAGGGCCCTTCCGCCGCAAGCTTCCGAAGAACCATGGATTTCGAGACCATAAAAGCAGAAGCGGAGGGGGCCGCCCGGGATCAGGAAAATGCCTCCCGGAATCAGGAGGTGGCCGATCTTTCCCGAAAGCTTTCCCAGGAAACCCGCGGGCTTACTCCCGAGGCCGGGACACCTCCGGAGGAAACGCCTGCAGCCGCTGCTCCTGCCGCACCCGGCATTTCCGAAGCAGAGCCGGCCGTTCCCCAGGCTCAGGCTGATGCTGTTCCCGCTTCCGCAGCGTCCGGCAAGGATCCCGGCGTGCTCCGGGAGGCGGTTACCCAGTCCCTGGCGGCAGCCATTTCTTCCGATGGGGAGTCCGAACCTCAGCTGGCTCGCAATGATGCAGTTACAGACGAGCATGGAAATATCGATCTTTTGAAGGAGTTCGAGCGCTTTAACAAGGAGGAAAATCCTGATCAGGATCAGCCTTCTCGTTTCAAAAAATCCGAGGAACTCTCCGGAGAAGCCAAAAAGATCACCCAGATCCTTTCCAATGCCGCCGCTCTGGCCAAGGGGGCCCGGCTTATCAGTGATTCCGCCTCCGGTTCTTTGCGTGATATTCCCAGGGATGTTCCCCGGAATATTCCCAATAATGCTTTCTCTGACATTCCTGAAAGTGTTGCCGGAGATCAGCCGGAGGATATCCCTCTTAAGAATATTCCGGCAGATCAAGAAAGTTTTGCTCCCGAGGATCTTCCGGAGGTGCGGCTCAAGCAGGATCTCAAGTCCGCAGATCCTGAAGGCAGGATGGAGCCCTCAGAAGCTCTGACTCAGGATATCCCGGCAGAGATAGCCAGAATTGCTGACAGAGTTGATGACAGAGAAGATGCCAAAATAGACGCCGGAAATCCTCCTTCCGGAGCGGTTTCTCAAAATACCGGGAACGCCGCCCCGGCCCCACTCCCGGAAAGTTCAGTATCCGCCCCGGAGCCGGCCCGGAAAGCTGCCGTCCGGACTCAGGCGCCGGTTGCCCCGGTTCCGGGAGCTCTGGAGTCCCGGGAGCCCGGCGTAAATCAGCTTAACGCCGTATCCCGCACGCTGGAAGCCGCTCTGGAAGGTGACCATGCTGTCCCGCCTGAGTCCCGGAATGCCGGGATGGCTCCGGAGAAGCCTGTTCCGGCCGTGCCTGAGGCAGAACCCGATTTTGACAGTGTGAAACCCGGAGCCAGAACGATTCAGAACAATGCTCCTGTAAGCAACGATGCCGGGATGCCTTCTGAAGGGCAGCCTGTGCCAGCGGAAGAGAGTGCTATTCCCGACAGCAGCGTTCCCCGGGAAGCAGCAGTTCGCGAGAAGGACGGAAATCCCGTAACTGCGCCCGCAGGACAGCTTCCGGCTGATTCTTACCTGGATCTTTCGGAAGACAGCGACACTGCGGAGGAGTCAGTATCTCGGAATAATGCTGCAAATAATGCCGGTAAAAGCGGGGGAGAAAACCGCTATTCCGGTGTTGCTTCCGGCCCGAAGGCGGCAGAAGAGGCCTTGCTGCGGGCAATTTCGGCAGGAGATCCCGCTGATGCTCCGGATTCTGATGTCCCGGAGTCTCTTAATGCCCTTAAGTCTCAGCCTCTGTCCGGAAAAATGCCGCCGGCCTCCGGAGAGCGAAACGCTGCGGAATCTTCCGTTGCTTCCGATTCCCGTCCGGTATTCCGCTCTCCGGGATCCGGTCTCATCGGAGCGGAATCCATACTTCGCGATACTGCTTCCGGCACTCTGGATGCTTCTGAGACTCCCGCTTCGGCTCCGGCAGCTTCCGCAGTTTCCCGGAACGGAGAAAATCCGCCGCCCCAGCCGCTTTCAGCTTTAATGCCTGAGGAGCAGGTTCCCTCCGGATACGATGTCTCGCAGGAGGACAGCTTTAAGGACGAATTCCTGCAAATTACAGATGATGCCGCAAGATTCCGGAGTCAGGAGGTGCCCGATGACTCCGACATGGCTCAGCCTGAAAGAAGCGTTCCCCTGAGACCCAAAGCCCGGGAGGCCATGGAAATTCTGGACAGACAGATTAATTCCAGCCGGGATGCCGTTATGAAAGCCTCGTCTCCCGATTCTGGTTCCGCGGTATTCCCGTCCGGAACCCCGGAGGGCGCAGCAGATCCCGATGCTTCGGACAGGGCCCCGGTTTCTGATGCCGGGAGCACTGATGAGGCCGCTCCTCTGACGCGCCGGAAAATGACCGCCATTGAACAGGCCTTTGCCGAGCAGGGCATTACCGATGATCCGGAGAACTCGGTGTTTAAGAGCAGCGGGAGAGATATTCCCGAAGCGGAAGCAAGGTTTTTTGAAAGAACGGAAACTGTTCCTCCCTTTGCTCCAGCCGGAGATACCGGTATCCGCCAGCAGGACGGCAAAGCCCGGGATCCGGATTACAGAACGGCCACCATGGCGGTTTCGGAGCCGGAGAAGCCTGAGAAGAAGCCCGGCCTTTTCGCCCGCATGAGCCGGTTCTTCAGGAGAGGATCCAAGAGCGCGGCCGCCGGAGGACCGTCCCAGGTTAAAAGCATGGATCTCCCGGCTAACGTCAAGAACATTTCCATGGAGAGCTTTATCCGCTCCCTGAGCAGCGTTTCCGCCGACGGTCAGGTTACTCCGGAAATCAGGCAGATGGCCGCTTCCATTCATGATGCCATGATGAATCCTCTGGGAGATCTCAGGGCCGTGTCCGAATGGCTGGGCTTTGTGCGTTCTCCGCTGAATGCCTCCGGCCCCCGGGGCCGCGGCATGCAGCAGTGGGCTCTCATGCTGCTTTCCATAAGATTCCGGCAGCTCGGGAAGGATATTGACAAGTTTGTAAAGAGCCGGGCCGTCCGGGACATTATCAGGGGAGCTCTTTCCGGCGAGCAGAAGGATGTCTCCTGGTCTCACAACGCTCTCCGGGAGACTCTGATTCAGGTGGAGCGGATGCAGCAGCTGACCCGCGAACAGGATGCGGAGGGCATACCTTCGTACATTCCGGTGCCTCCCTCCAGCGATGAAACCCGGGAGGGCGGGGTGATGATCAGTCATCGGGATCTGCCTGACGGGGACAGGGAATGGAATTTGAATTTCTTTTTTGATCTGCCCTCTTTGGGCCCTCTGCAGATCCGTACCGGCATCAGGGTGCCAGATATCAAGATCAGCATTGTTGCGGAACGCCTGGAGGCTTTGGAAAGAGTCCGGGCGACCTCGGATGTGCTTTATCGCCGTCTGGAGGAATGCGGCTTTAAGCCGGCTCCCATCGGAGCCCGTCTCGGCACCGTTTATCCTCCGGTATCCGCCGGCGAAGGCTATGACCGCAATGATCAGGATGGTTTTTCAGTTAAGATTTAGGGAGTTTTGGAAGAGGGTTTATGGAACAGGAAAAATCAGCCATCGCTCTGAAATACGATGCGGCGTCCGGAAAGGCTCCGGAGGTTTCCGCCAAGGGAACGGGCAAGGTGGCAGACGATATTGTCGCCATGGCTGAGGAAATGGGAATTTACGTGCACCGGGATCCGGTGCTTTTGAAAAATCTGGAAAATCTCAAGGAAGGGGAGACGATCCCGAAGCCCTTGTTTCTCATTATTTCGGAAATTATTGCCTACTCCTACTTTTTGCAGGGCAAAACTCCGGAAATGTGGCGGGACAGTCAGGGTGTTCATGTTAATATGAAAGGGTAGCAGCGGGACAGTATCCAGTCGGGTTCTGTTTATTTTTTCCGAATGCCTTTACAGGAGTTTATATGAAAAAGCTTTTGCCGTTCCTGGCCGCATTGGTTCTGATCTCCGGTTTCAGCGCTGCCGAGGCTTCCCACTCCTCCGTCAGCATCATGTCTCCCCGAAACACGGTAAAGGTATCCCGGGATTATACCTACGGCTACCAGTATCTCCCCGGGGACGCTTTGGATGTCTATGAAACCGCCAACAGAAATATAGGCTGGAAGATCAACTATGATTATCTGGATCGGCATCTTCTGCGGCCGGTGTCGGTGGCTTACCGGGACTGGATTCCGGAGCCGGTAAGAACCTGCCTTTACAATATTCACCAGAATCTCCGGGAGGTTAACAACACGGTTAACAACGCTCTCGTGGGAGAGCTTGCCGACAGCGGCGTCAGCGTGGGGCGCTTTGCGCTTAACTCCACCCTGGGAATCTGCGGCTGCATTGATGTGGCCAAGCATATCGGCTGGGAGAGAAAGCGCATGACCCTGTCCACCGTTCTGGGGCGATGGGGAGTGGATCAGGGCCCCTATCTTAATATTCCCGTTCTGGGCGTGGGCTCCCTGAGAGGCTATATCGGAGATACCCTGGATACATTGTATTTTCCGTTCACTTATTTTCCGTGGTGGGCGGATCTGGGTTTCTGGGCTCTTAACGGCGTAGATTCCCGTTCCCGTCTCTTGGATCAGGATGACATTGTGGCCAATTCCCTGGATCCTTACATTCAGACCCGGGATTTCTATCTCATGTATCAGGAGCAGCTGGTAACCGGCAAGGCTGCTGCGGGCGCTGAGGCCGGCAAGGTCACCGAGATGACCCCGCCGGAGCTGGAAGAATACCTTAATGAGATTGATGAATAGTGGGAATAGCGCGAACAGCAATGAACAGTTTTGACAGGACATAACAGGAATACAGGACACAGCCGGCCGCAGGGCCGGCTTTACAGCATTTCAGGATACGAGCAGGCATGGTATGACAGACAGACTTGCAGAGATAAGAGCGGAAATTGACAAGGCGGATCAGGAACTCGTGAAGATCTTGGCCCGCAGGCTGGAGCTGGTAAAGGAGGTCGGCCGGGTAAAAAGCATCACCGGCACTCCGGTGTACGCTCCCGACCGGGAAAAGAGCATGATTGCCAAAAGGAGGGCGGAAGCGGAAAAGGCCGGCATAAGTCCGGATCTTATCGAGGATGTGCTCCGGCGCTTTACCCGGGAATCCTACGGCGCCGAGGAGGCCTGCTTCAAGTGCCTCAATCCGGATCTGAAGAAAATTGTGATTATCGGCGGCCGGGGCGGCATCGGCCGGATATTCACCAGACTGTTCGAGTCCTCCGGCTATTATGTGGAAACCATGGGACATCGGGACTGGCCCCGCGCGGATGAAATCTTCCGCGATGCCGGGCTGGTTATCGTGTCGGTGCCCATCGACAAAACCCCCGAGGTCATCGATCGCCTGTCCTTCCTTGATGAAAACTGCATTCTGACGGATTTCACCTCCACCAAGACCATGCCCCTTCAGCACATGCTTAAGGTTCATCGGGGGCCGGTGGTAGGACTCCATCCCATGTTCGGCCCGGATATTTCCAGCATGGCCAAGCAGGTGATTATCTGGACTCAGGGGCGGCATGACGAACGGTGTCAGTGGCTCAGGAAACAGTTTGAGCTCTGGGGAGCGCATGTGCTGCCGATTTCCGCGGAGGAGCATGACAGCTCCATGCGCTACATTCAGGCGCTCCGGCACTTCACCACCTTCACCTACGGAGTTTTTCTGGCCAAGGAGAATCCGCATTTTCCGACGCTGCTCCGGCTTTCCTCCCCCATTTACCGCATGGAGCTTATGATGGTGGGACGGCTGTTTGCTCAGGATCCCGGTCTTTATGCGGACATTATCATGTCCTCCGCCAGGAATACTTCCGTGATTGAGCGCTATGCAGACGTGGTTAAGGAGCAGACCGAGCTTCTTAAGAATACCGACAGGGAGGAATTTATCCGGCGTTTCTGCCAGGGCCGGGATTACTTCGGCGAGTATGCGGAAAAGTTCCTTCGTGAATGCGGAGATCTGATAGCCAAGATGCATGACGCCAAGGTGCCCGAGGAGGAGTGCGTGCCTGAGAATGGGTAGTCTGAGATCGACGATCCCGGTAAAGCGGATAAAGAGGAGGAGTCTTGGGGCCCCTCCTTTTCTTTTGCCTTCAGTAATATGCCGGAGGAAATTTCCGGGGGTTATGATATCGCCAGATGCCAGTCTTTTCATATTGTGACCGACATTGGTCAGTATTTTTTCGGAATTCTTATCCCCTCTAAAGAAAATCAAGATTTGATTCACATTATCAAACCGTGACTAGAATTAATGTGAACCTAGTCACGTAAATCACCACAGTGACTTTACATTTTCAAATATGTGATAGACGTGACAAAATTAGATGTACGTTCTTTATGATTGGTATATATGCAGGTAATCTCGTAGCCGTTATCGTCCACATAGAGGTTATCGCATATGAATATCCCCGTATCAATGCCAGAGGGTTCGCCGCAGTATGAGCACCTGCTTGATCTGCTTAAGGACAAGTTTGAAAGGCTCCCGAAAACAGCATGCCGCTCCAGGGCTATTCTTCAATGCGGAGATGGAGCCTCTGCCACAAATCTCGGCTTTGCAGGTATTGTTGCCGGTACCTTCGATCATCTTGAACTCGAAAAACTGATAGATCGGTACATCGGCAAGGAAGGTTCTCATGTCAAGGTTAACAGCGGAGCCATTGCAAAGGCTCTGGTGGTGCAGATGCTGTCCGCGCCGTATCAGTCGCTGTACGGAACAACGGAATTCTATGCCAAAATGCCGGTGGATGCGTTGCTGAACAAGGATGTTTCTGCCAGGGATCTTAACAGGGAAGTACTGTCCCGGTTTCTTGATGATGTTGCGGAATACGGCCCTGACAGACTGTTTATTGAGGTGGCAGGTCAGACATTTAAAAAACTGGACATAACCGTTACTGAAGGCCATCTGGACAGTACCAGCTTCTCCTATGATGGCAAACCGAAATCAGAAGATATGTGCGAACTGGAAATTCAGAGGGGGTACTCAAGAGATCATCACCCGGAGAATCCTCAGGTCTGCCTTTTGGGGATAACTGATGGTGTCACCAGAATTCCTTTTTTCACCACTGCAGTCAGCGGCAACGAGACTGACAAGACGTCATTTTTGAAGGTTGTCAGTAAACAGTGGCCCCTGCTTCAGGCACAGTTCAAAGACCTGAAGTATCTTGTCGGAGACAGCGCTATGTGTACCGATAATATTATTCCTGAGGCGGTAGATAAAGGCATTCACCTGGTTACCCGGGTGCCTGACACCTACGGTTTTGCCAAAGCAATTTACGAGGAGACCAACGAAGGGAATCTTATCAAGATTTACGATGATGAAGAGGATCTGAATTACGGACGATGGTGCGATTCAGTAGAAATTGGCGGGGTTCCCCTGAAACTTCTGCTGGTCAAAAACTATGAGAGGAGAGAGAGCAAGGAAGATACCGTCAGGCGCAAGGCTGAGAAGGAACTTGAAAAAACTGCGGCTGCCTTTAAAAAATTAAGAACGCAGCCTGCCAAGTGCAGAGCTGATGCAGAGAAAGCGCTTGCCGATCTGCAGAAGAAATGCAAGGCTTGCGTCATTTCGGACATAACTTACGAAGAGGTGCAAAAGTACGAAGGGAAGGGAAGACCTTCGCCAGATGCCCAAAAGAAGACGATAGCCGTAAAGGTGCTTGGAAAGGTGTCTGTCAACGAAGAGTACATCAAGCAAAAGGTTGAGGAGGAACTTCAGTTCGTAATTGCCACAACCGACACCAGGCGGAACTGGAGCATGGCTGAACTTTTGTCGACATACAAGAGACAGTCCACTATCGAGAGAATGTGGAAAATCTCCAAGGATCCCAAAATTCTGCTGAATGCCCTCTACCTTAAAACACCTCATCGCATTCAGGCTTTGATGTGGGTTCTGTCTATTGCTTTGCTGGTCTATGCCGCAACAGAGTATCTCCTGAAAAAGGCGGCAAAGGAAAATAACATAAAGATGCCCGCTCCTGATCACAGGTTTACGCTGGCCGTGCCGACGTTAAACAGACTGAAGCAGTACGCCGATAACTCACAAGTGATTTTGGTGTTTTTAGATGCATCACAGACATTCATGATATCAGGAATGACGGATGTTTTTGCAGATATCATAGTGGCACTGGGTGATGAATGGATTAGGTACTATCAGCCACGAACTTACCAGAACTTCTACTATGAGCTCTTAGATAAGATGAACAGGGAACTCAAAGCCATTGCCTGATTTTAAAAAATCAAAGATTTTCAAGGGGAAAATGTAATTCCAAAAAATTACTGACCAATGTCGGTTGTGATAGTGATCGGATTTTGATAAAATTCCCCGGTTTTTACTTATTTTAATAAGCAAGGGAGTTTTACGGATATGGCTGGAAAGGGCGTGATGCTTGCCGCAGTGGGCGGCGCAGTGCTGGTTACCGCCGGTGTGGCTGCTTATCCTGCAATGGTCTGGCTTGGGAACAAGATGTATGACCAGAATGTGGAAAATTTCACCAAAGGGTCTCCTGTGGTGTACAACGAAACGGAGAAGAACTTTTCTTCAAGAACCGGCACCTGGAAGCTGGATACGCCGCTGGGGGAGCTGGTTTTCAAATCCGAAACCAAATTCGGCATGACCGGAGCTGAAACCCTGATTGTGCCTGATTATGAGTCCGCAGGCTTCAAGGCCATATTTAAAGAGCTCTCCGTTAAGGAATACCCCAAGGCTGAAATGCATATGGGTTACTCCATTACCAAGCAGTCTTTCACCTCCGATGGCTTTGTGGAGCCTTTCAAGATCTCAAATGAGCAGGTTTCCTGCGATTTTGCCGGAGTGAAGTTTGAGAGCGCCGTGGCTCAGAATGTGAACGTGAATGCCACCGGGGCCGAGGTTGTTAAAAGCTTCAGAAGCAATTCCGGCAAGTCCTCCGGCAATGTTTCCGTTCCGGGAGTTTCCTGCGTCGGAACTTCTGACGGGGTTTCCGTAAAGCTGGAAAATCTGACCTTCAAAATCGAATCCGTGGAATCCTATCCTTCCATGTACGATTTCCGGGTAGCCTCCTTCCAGCTCTCCGATGACAAGAATAAGAAGATAGCCGTGAAGAATTTAACCTTCGGCCAGACTGCAGAGGCCGGGAGCGGCGTTTTTAACTTTAAGAGCACTTTATATGCCGATGAACTGGTATTCCCCAATGATATGACCGGCGGCAGCGTTGAGCTCGGCAGAACCGGCATGGATGTGAGGATGGTGGAGGTCAAGGATGCTGATTTTGCCAGCATTGTTGATTTTTACCGCGATATGGCTCTGGGCGAGTTTGCTGATAGCACCAGCGATGCGGACATTATGGCAAGCCCGATAGCCCAGGTGCCTATGGATATCAGAATCCAGGAGCTGACCTCAAAGTCCGCTAACGGCGGCAGCTTTGATGCCAAGGGCAGCGCGCAGTTTGTGATCAAGGATATTATGAATGGCCGCGCCGCCATCGATCTTAATTTCACCAAGTCCTATGCCGATGCCGTAGGCGCGGGGGACATTGTTGATTCCGGCGTTGCCATGGGATTCCTGAAAAAGGACGGCGACAAGTATGGTTCCAGTGTTTCCTTTGAGAATCATCACCTCTCCGTTAACGGAAAACCGCTGTTTTAAGGTCTGATTTCCGGATCTCCGGAAGGGGAGCGGAAGAATAAGCATATTGAAAAGAGGAATCACGCTTGGGCATGGTTCCTTTTTTTTGTTTTCAGGAGCTTGCCGAGACTGCGGCTCTTGCGGGAGTCTCCGCTTCGGGAAACTGGAAATGGCAGAATAAGCGGGGCACTCAGGAAGATCAGCCGGAAAAATCAATCCTGTCAGTCATCATCATCCTGCCATTCCCGTTTCTTTTTCTCCAGAGGCTCCCGGGGCGAGAGTCTTTTCAGAACCTTGTAACTGGAATAAGCGGTTCCGGCAAGGATCAATGCTACTAAAAGCAGAATAAGCAGAAATTTCATAGGCTGGCCTCATTGTTTGGAAGCTCTCTTTACGGCTCCTCCGGCTCCCGGATCTTCTGGGGCTGTTTCCGGAGATATCCCACATTAAAGCACGGGGAAAGATAAAACAGCGCGGCCGATCCCAGAGAAAGCACCATGATGGCGGTGGCCAGCCATTTCAAAGAATGGCGGTCAAAGGATTCCTCGATGATGAAGGGTACCACGATGAGCAGGGTTACCAGCACCGCTGTTTTGGCGTACCACAGAAAAGCATAGTTCGGGGAAAAATTTTTAACCATGCTTTTGGATATGCTGAAGGAAAAGCTGTCCGGATCTGCGGGAATCCCGGAGCTTTCTTCGGAAGATACCTGCGGGGATTTTCCGGCGGCTTCGGGATTGCTGCACGGGAACCTTTGGGAAGCGCTGCTTAGCTGAGCCAGCGCCGGCACGGCGGAGCAGATGAAAAACGGCTTGTGACTTACCCTGCTTATGACAATATTCACCTTCAGAAGCACGGCGGCATTGCCTCCGATGCTCTTTACCGTTTTGGCGAGAAGCTTCAGGGCCTCTTCTTCGGTGGAGGCTTCGCCATAGGCCCGATAGCTTTTTACGGTTTTCAGAACCTTAATATCCCGGGGGCTTTTGTCGCGGTACATGGCTATGCCGTCAGAAAACCGGGACTTTTTTGATTCAGTGATGCGGTTTACCGTTACATAGGAGCGAAAAAAACGGCGCTGATGGGGATCCGCGGTGTTCTTTTCAGCAAACTCCACCTCGTCTCCGATCTGAAAATCCAGCTTTTCGTAATCAGCTTCCGTGAAGTAGTAGATACTGCCGTTAAACCCGTAGATTTTTCCGTCCCTTCCGAAAGAGGCGCGGGATTTCCGGGAGGCCCCGGCAGACGGCGCGCGAACAATCAGTCCCAGCATAGGAGTTCCTGCATTTCCAGCTTTTTCAGCATAGTGGTTTTTAATCCCCGGTTATTATTATGGACATAATCATATCTCATTTGTCTTGAGATTTGAAATTTGCGGATTATGATTTGTTAAGGATTTGCTATGTTTCACTGTGATACCGGAGGCTGGGAATGACGAAAAAATTATTTATCACTGGGACGGATACCGATGCCGGCAAAACCTTTTGCGCCTGCGCTCTGGAGGCGGCTCTCCGGGCCCGGGGCTATTCCGTGCGGCCGTTTAAGCCCGTCGTTGCCGGGCTGGAGCCGGACGGCAGCAATCGTGATCTTTGCCTGCATCTCCGGGCCTCGGGGCTGCGGGAACCGGAAAGCGCCATTTCTGCCTGCATCTACGGGGAACCGGTGGCTCCTCATATTGCCGCAATGAAAACCGGACGGGAAATTACCTTTGAAGCCCTGGATCAGGGACTCCGGAGAGCTCTTTCCGGAAACCCCGATTATCTCATCACCGAAGGGGCGGGCGGCTGGCTTCTTCCCATAGGGGGCGGCCGGACGCTGCCGGACTGGCCGGGCCTTAAAGATATGGCGGTTATAATCGTAGCGGGCATGAAGCTGGGCTGCCTTAATCATGCACTCTTGACCCGGGAGGCGGTAATAAGCCGGGGCTTTCGGATTGCGGGTTTTATGGCTCACAGCGTCTCTCCGGATCTTCAGCCTTATTATCAGGAAAACCTGGCCACTCTCCGGGAGATGATGAAGATGCCGTTTCTGGGGGATGTCCGTTATGAACCTCAGGGGAATTTCACAGAAGCGAGTGCAGATCTTAATTTGGAGGCGCTTCTTCATTTATAATCTTGTCAGGATGAAACTAATGCGGGAGAAAACGTTCATGGTCAGGTTTTTAGCTTACATCGGCACACTGGTGGGCATCATGCTGATCCTTGCCGTGGTAATAAATATCATAGAGGCGCTCCTGGGCATCGAGCCCGGAGAGTCGGATCTGCTCTATGTGATGCTTATATCCCTGATTTACGGTATGTTCTACTCGCTGATAAGTCTTTTTTTGTCCAAGACGATCATAAAACAGAGCTACAATCTGACGCCGATTACCAACCCCCGGGACGATGTGGAAAGATGGCTTCTGGATACGGTAACCCGGCTGGCGCGGATGAAGCATATCGGCATGCCGGAGGTTTGCATTTATCAGTCTAATGACATGAATGCCTTTGCCACCGGCTGGAATAAAAACCATGCTCTGGTGGCGGTAAGCACGGCCCTCCTCAGAAATATGTCTGAGGATGAGGCGGAGGCCGTGCTGGGGCATGAGCTCTCCCACGTGGAGAACGGCGATATGGTTACCATGTGCCTGATTCAGGGCATCGTGAGCGCGTTTGTTGACTTTATAGCAATCATTGTGGCGCGGGCAATTACCGCACGCATCGGCAAAGTGGCATACTTCATGTTGTTCCAGCTGGTGTACTATATCGCGCTATCAACTCTGGGTTTCCTGGGCCAGTTTGTGGTGCTGATGTTTTCCCGCTGGCGGGAATTCCGGGCAGATGCGGGGTCGGCGGATATCCTGGGAGCCGAACCAATGATCAAGGCTCTGGAATCCCTGAAGGCCGGCTATGCCATAGACAGACAGAACGTGATTGATAATCGGGATCCTGTCAGTAACTCGAATACCAGCATGCTGTGCATCAGCGACCGGGAAATGGCGGGGATTTTCGGGGACTGGCGCAAAAGCCATCCCAGTCTGCAGAAGAGAATTGAGGTTCTTAAGGAAAGGCTTAGTACTGGCTGAATGGCGGCTGAGCAATCAGCAGTTCCGAAAAGAGAAAGGCAGGCGTTCCCCTGCTTTTTTTGTGCCCGCCGGAAGCAATATGCGGGAGCATGATAATGAAGGGCGGGGTCAGACTGGGAAAGCCCAAGTTCGTTTGGTTTTAGAGAGCGGCTGTCCGGTATTTCCGGTTATTTGGTTTTTACGAAACCGGCTATCCCGGGAGGGGAGCAGGGACAGGAGCAGGGGAGTGAAGAGAGCGCGAGAGATTGAGGAAGTATGGAGAGGATGAGGGAGAACCCATAAAAAAACCCGGAAGTAAATTCCGGGTCTTCTTTTCCTTGTAAGGATTAAGCTATCAGCTTAAGGAACTGTTAGCCGTTAACCTTCTTCATGTGAGCAATGAGTTCGAGTACCTTGTTGGAGTAGCCGATTTCGTTGTCATACCAGGAAACAACCTTAACAAAGGTGTCGGTCAGAGCAATACCAGCCTTGGCATCGAAGATGGAGGTGTTGGTGTCGCCCAGGAAGTCAGAAGATACAACTGCTTCGTCGGTGTAGCCGAGAACACCCTTGAGCTCGCCCTCAGAAGCTGCCTTCATGGCGTCGCAGATCTGCTGGTAGGTAGCCGGGGTCTTGAGGTTTACAGTAAGGTCAACTACAGAAACGTCAAGGGTAGGAACGCGCATGGACATGCCGGTGAGCTTGCCGTTGAGCTCAGGAATAACCTTGCCTACAGCCTTGGCAGCACCGGTGGAGGAAGGAATGATGTTGCCAGATGCTGCACGGCCGCCGCGCCAGTCCTTGAGAGAAGGACCGTCAACGGTCTTCTGGGTGGCGGTGGTGGAGTGAACAGTGGTCATGAGGCCGTCGGCAATGCCGAACTTGTCGTTAAGAACCTTGGCGATAGGAGCAAGACAGTTGGTGGTGCAGGAAGCATTGGAAACAAACTGGGTGCCCTTTTCATACTTGTCGAAGTTTACGCCGCAAACGAACATCGGGGTGTCGTCCTTGGAAGGAGCGGACATAACAACGTACTTAGCGCCGGCATCAATGTGAGCCTGAGCCTTTTCCTTGGTGAGGAAGAGACCGGTGGATTCAACTACGTATTCAGCGCCTACTTCATCCCACTTGAGTTCAGCAGGGTTCTTTACAGCGGTAACGCGGATGCGGCGGCCGTCAACGATAAGCTGGCTGTTTTCAACGTCAGCCGAAACTTCGTGATTGAACTTGCCGTGCATGGTGTCGAACTTGAGCATGTAAGCAAGATAATCAACCGGGCAGAGGTCGTTGATGCCTACAACTTCGATGTCGTCGCGGTTTTCAACGGAAGCGCGGAAAACAAAACGGCCGATGCGGCCGAAACCATTAATACCAACTTTGATCTTATCAACCATAATTATTACCTAAACACTTAATGACTAAGCAGTTACTAGAAATTCACCAAGGCATAATTTACATAAAATCACGGGGTGATGCAAGCTGTTTTATCATCATTTGCTGCGGTATGCCGCTGATCGCCGAAAATGCGGTATCATGAAGGAAACTGCAAGCCCGGGAGCAATGCGGGCCGGAGAACAGTATTCGGAGGCGTGATGCGGGGTTTGCGGAGCAAAAGAGCCCCTGAAAAGAGTTTGCGGCGCAGTATGAGCAAGGGAGCGAACACGTTTTTCCGGAGACGGAGCCCGGGCTGACATCCTTTTGCCGGGGAGCGTCCCTTGTATCCGGAGCGCCTTTAATGTAAGGAAGGATAATGTGACTTTTTTGTATGGGCAGCGATTGTCAATACAGTTCAAAATTATGCGTATACTTAATCGTGATGATGTCGCTCCGGCTGAATGGGGTTCTTACCGTCATATTTTGTCTACTGATGCTAACTTCGGTAATGATAATTTTTAAGAGAAAAGATTTTCATCTTTCATTCACACTACCGCAACGCCGCTTTTTGCTATAAAATGGTATCCGGTTGATTACACGTAATCCGGATTATGGTTGATATATGACAGATTTAATTGAACAAATTGCCAAAGCCAGAGGCATTGCAGACGAGTACGTTGCCGCCGACGGCAGCAGGAAGGTTATTTCCCGCGAGAGCAAGAAGGATTGTCTCCGCGCTCTGGGCTATGACGTTGACGATGACGCATCGCTGCTCAAGCAGTTCAACTCTCAGGAGGACGAACTCTATGACAAGGGTGTGGAACCGGTAATTGTCGCCTTTGAGAATGAAGGTCTTTCATTCAAGATAAGACTTACCGATGACGAAGCCAAGGATCCGCTTTCCTTCGAGGTTACCAAGGAGGACGGCACCAAGTGTCAGGGACCGGTGCTGATGACTCCCAGCGCCGCCAGCGAGAAGAGAACAGTTCACGGCCTCACCTATACCGCTTATGACGCCAAGGTGCCCATTGATTTGCCCTTCGGCTATCATGAAATTGCCTTCAAGACCAGAAAGCGCACAATTTCCGGGATCAGACTTATCGTTTGTCCTAAGTCATGCTACAAGCCTCCCAGAATTCAGGAAGGCTTAAAGGTATGGGGCCCCAGCGTGCAGCTCTATGCTCTCCGCAGCGCCAGAAACTGGGGTATCGGCGATTTTTCCGATCTGGCAGAGCTCATCAAGTATCTGGCTGACAACGGAGCCGGCTTCGTAGGCATTAATCCGATTCATGCCGCTTATCCCTCCAATCCTGAATCGGCTTCTCCGTACAGCCCTTCCTCCCGCCGCTGGCTCAATGTTATTTACATTAACGTTGAAGATACTCAGGAATATAACGAGAACGAGGATGTGCGCCGCAAGGTATGCTCCATTGAGTTCCAGAAGAAGCTCAATCAGCTCAGAACCGCCGAATATGTTGATTATTCCGGTGTTATGAAGCTCAAGCTGGAGATTCTCCGGGATCTTTTCGCCGGTTCCACCATTTCCGACGGCAGATCCAGAAGAGGCAAGGCCTTTACCAGATTCTGCAACGAAGGCGGCCTGGCCCTTTACCAGATGGCCACCTATGACGCTCTTCAGGAATACCTGTACAATCAGGGCAAGCAGGCCTGGGGCTGGCCGGTATGGCCGGCAATCTATCAGAAGTACACCAATACTTCTGTAAAGAACTGGCAGGAAAAGCACGAAGCGGACATCAAGTTCTACATGTTCCTGCAGTTCCTGGCTGACGAGCAGCTGGAAAAAGCCAATAAGGTTGCTCAGGACAGAGGCATGGCCGTAGGCATTTACCGCGATTTGGCCGTGGGCGTTTCCAACGGTTCCGAAGAGCTTTGGGCCAACGGCGGCATCTACTGCACCAAGGCCTCCGTAGGCGCTCCTCCTGATCCTCTGGGACCTCTTGGACAGAACTGGGGACTTCCTCCCATGGATCCGCAGAAGCTTCTGGATGAAAAGTATCAGCCGATGATTGATCTTTTCAGATCCAACATGAGACACTGCGGCTCTCTGAGAATCGACCATGCCATGTCTCTCTACAGACTGTGGTGGGTTCCGCCGGCAGCTCCGGCCAGCGAAGGCGTGTACGTGTACTACAGAGTCAAGGAGCTGGTGGGCATTCTGGCGCTGGAGTCTCATCGCAACAAGTGTCTCATCATCGGCGAGGATCTGGGTACCGTTCCTGACGAGATGCGCACTATTCTGAAGGAAGCCGGCATTCACTCCTATCGCATCTTCTTCTGGGAGAAGGCGCATGACGGCGGCTATCTGGCTCCCAAGGATTATCCGGAACAGGCCATGAGCGCTCTTTCCACCCATGATATGCCTACTATTCTCGGCTGGTGGAATCATGAGGATCTCAAGCTGGGCCTCAAGCTGGGTCTCTACAATGAGCAGCAGGCTCACGATATCGGCGAGGGCCGTTATCAGGATCAGCAGAGAATTCTGGACAGCCTGCACGGTCTGGGTTCCGTGGGCGACAAGGTGCCTTCCGACGGCCGTAACTGCCCGATGAGCCCTGAGCTTCTGGAGGGCCTCCAGATCCATATGTGCCGCGGCAGCTGCGCGCTGTTCAGCACTCAGATCGAGGACTGGATCAGAATGGAGAAGCCGGTAAATGTTCCGGGCACTTCCTCCGAGTATCCTAACTGGCGGCGCAAGATCACCAAGAATCTGGATGAAATCTTCTCCGATCCTGATGTGCTCAAGCTGCTTCATGAGATGACCGAAGCCAGAAACAGCGTTTCCACCCACTACTAACAGGAGTATTTTCTGACAGACCGGCATTCCTGCGAGGGTTCGTCCCCGGGAGTGCCGGTTTTTTTGCGTTTTGAGACAGCTTCCGGAAAAAAAAGCGGCTTTGGGCGGGGCGGGCTTTCTCCGGGTCTTGCTCCTTGTGTTTTCTTATCCGGCTCGCTCTTTTGCCTGCATGGCCTTAATTTTCAAGATCTTGCTCAAGTTATGGAAATTATTTTTGGAAAAAAATCCCGTAATGTTATAAAAATTCATAAATGGGGTAATGGGGATCTGATACGTTCTTCTGAACCAGTTATGTGTTGTTTTTGTTAAAGGTTTTTCTTTGCAGGCCTCCGGAGAGGCTTCTTTTGAAAACTTTTGTTAAGGAAAATTTAGATGCTGATTGATGATTTGAATAATGCCGCTTTGGCAAAGCCTTTTGAAACCTTTGGTTTGCAGAAGGTTGAAGGGAAGAAGGGCTTTCTTCTCAGAACCTGGCTTCCGGGCGCTCTTGAGGTTGATGTAAAGTCCCTTGACGGCAAAAAGAAACTGGGCAAGATGAACCGCGTAAACGAAGACGGTCTTTTCGAGCTCGAGTTCCCCAATGCTGACAAGGAATTCCATTATTCATTCGATGTGCATTATCAGGATTCCAGCGTTCCGGTAATAGATCCCTATCAGTTCAGGAATGAAGCCTTTGCCGGTCTTTCCACCATGCGCAACGAAGCTGCCAACCTTTACCGCACCCTCGGCGCTCAGCTTACTGAGATCGAGGTTGACGGCGTTAAGGTCAAGGGCGTGCGTTTTGCTGTATATGCTCCTTCCGCCAGCAATGTCAGCGTAATCGGCGATTTCAATTTCTGGGACGGCCGCCGTCATCCCATGGAAAAGAGCCTCCTGGGGCATTGGGTGCTCTTTGTTCCGGGCATCAAGGTAGGCGACCGCTATAAGTATGAGCTCAAGGATCCTATGGGCAACAGACTTCCTCATAAGTCCGACCCGGTGGGCTTCTATTCCGAGCAGTATCCTTCCTTCGCTTCCGTGGTTTACGATCAGACCTGCTACGAATGGCATGACAGCGACTGGATCAAGAGCCAGGAAAACAACAAGCTGAAGCAGCCCATGTCTATCTATGAGCTTCATTTCGGCTCCTGGAAGCGTCATGAGGACGGTTCCTCCCTGTCTTACCGCGAGATGGCCGAACAGCTTATTCCTTATGTCAAGGATATGGGCTACACTCATATCGAGCTGATGCCGATTATGGAGCATCCTTTCTCCGGATCCTGGGGCTATCAGCCGGTAGGCCTTTTTGCTCCTACCAGCCGTTTCGGCACCGCTGATGATTTCAAGTTCTTCGTTGACCAGTGCCATGCTGCCGGCATCGGCGTGATTCTGGACTGGGTACCGGCTCACTTCCCTTCAGACTCTCACGGTCTCGCCAGATTCGACGGCACTCCGCTTTATGAATACGAGGATCCGAGAAGAGGCTGGCATCCGGACTGGAATTCCTATATCTACGACTTTGGCCGCGATACCGTAAGACAGTTCCTGGTGGCTTCCGCTCTCTTCTGGCTTGACCATTATCATATTGACGGTCTCCGCGTTGACGCCGTGGCTTCCATGCTGTACTGGGATTACTCCAGAAAGGCCGGCGAATGGATTCCGAATGTTGACGGCGGCAATCACAACTACGAGGCTATCAGCCTGCTCAAGTGGTTCAACGAAGAGGTTTACAAGAACTATCCGCACTGCATGACCGTGGCAGAAGAGTCCACCGCCTTCCCGGCTGTTTCCCGTCCGACCTTCACCGGCGGCCTGGGCTTCGGCTTCAAGTGGCACATGGGATGGATACACGATACTCTGGAATACATGAAGAAGGATCCTATCTACCGCAAGTATCATCACAGCGAAATGACCTTCTCCATGATTTACGCCTATGATGAAAACTTCATCCTCCCGCTCTCTCATGACGAAGTGGTTCACGGCAAGCAGTCCCTGCTCTACAAGATGCCGGGCGACGAATGGCAGCAGGCCGCAAACCTCCGCGCCTACATCGGCTACATGTACGCTCATCCGGGCAAGAAGCTGAACTTCATGGGCAGCGAATTTGCTCAGACTGCCGAGTGGAACCATGACAGTCAGCTGCAGTGGTGGCTCCTGGACTTCGACAAGCACAGAGGGCAGAAACAGCTGGTGAAGGATCTTAATAAATTGTACGTTTCCGAGCCGGCATTATATAATGCAGACTATGACAAGTGCGGATTCATGTGGCTTGATCACAGCGACTATCAGAACAGCATCTTTGCGCTGATCAGACGCGATGAGAATCAGGAAAATGAGATCATTGTTGTAAGTAATTTCACTCCGACTCCACATCAGAACTACCGTCTTGGCGTACCGAAGAAGGGCACTTACAAGGTATTGTTGAACACTGACAGCAGACATTACTGGGGCAGCGATTTCGATGTAGGCGGTCTGACTTTCAAGGCCAGTGATGTTTCGTGGCATGGTCAGTACCATTCAATTACTCTGAATCTCCCTCCGCTGGCTACTGTTTTCTTGAAACGTATCGGAGATTAGTAAACTAATATGAGCAGTGAAAATTTCACGCTCGTATCAGGTAGAGAGGCCCCATTAGGGGCCTCTTTGTGTGATAAGGGCTGTAATTTCAGTGTTTGGGCGCCGGAAGCCGCAAAGGTGACGCTGGTGCTTTACACCAATGATGAGCAGGAAATATGTCGTTTTGACCTGCCGGATAAAAATAACGGCACCTGGTATGGCTTTGTGGAAGGAGTCCGCGCCGGGCAGCTCTATGCCTACAGCGTTGACGGGAGATACGCTCCCCGTGAGGGCGTGGCCTTCGACCCGAAAAAGCTTCTCATCGATCCCTATGCCAAAAAGCTTAACCGTCCGCAGATCTGGAATTACGATAAATATCTCCATGACTCCCGGGCCTTTATCAGCAAATCGGTGGTAGTGGATGATTCCTTTGACTGGCAGGGGGTGACGAAGCCTAATATCACCCGCGGCCGGGCTATTCTTTATGAAACTCATGTCAGGGGTTTCACCAAGCTGAACGAACTCGTGCCGCCGGATCTTCGGGGCACCTATCTGGGTCTCTGTCAGCCGGAGGTGATAAATTACATCAAGGAGCTCGGGGTTACCGTGGTGCAGCTCATGCCGGTATATGCCAAGATGAGCGAATCCCGTCTGGTGGACATGGGACTTACCAATTACTGGGGCTATAACCCGATTTCCTTTATGGCTCCCGAGCCTTCCTATGCCAAGGATGATGCGGTAACCGAATTCAAGACCATGATCCGGGAATTCCACCGGGCCGGCATTGCCGTGATTCTGGATGTGGTGTACAACCATACCGCCGAGGGCGGCTACGGCGGGCCGAATGTTTCCTTCCGGGGCTTTGACAACAGGAATTACTACGTCTACGAGCACTCCCAGGACGGCAAGGGCTTTAATTACGAGGCCACCACAAACGTCACCGGATGCGGCAACAGCTTTAATTCCTCCTCCGAATCCGGCCTCCGGATTATCATGGATTCTTTGCGCTACTGGCTGACCGAAATGCAGGTGGACGGCTTCCGCTTCGACCTCGCGGTAACCGTGGCCCGGGAAACCACGCCCTATGTATTCAATTCCTTTGAACCTCATGGCACCTTCTTTAAGGCCGTGAACGCCGATCCCGTGGTGGGCCGGGCGCTCCTTATCGGGGAACCCTGGGATATCGGGGGCTTCGGCTATCGTCTGGGACAGTTCCCTCCCAAATGGAGCGAGCAGAATGACCGCTACCGCGATACCGTGCGTTCCTTCTGGAGAGGCGATCCCGGCTGCATGGGCGAGTTCGCCACAAGACTTCTGGGTTCCCGGGACATTTATCCCAAGGAATTCCGTTCCATTAACTCCTCTGTAAACTTTGTCTCCTATCACGACGGCTTTACCATGGAGGATGTGGTGAGCTATAACAACCGCCACAACGAGGCCAATAAGGAGGATAACAAGGACGGTACCAGCAACAACGTTTCCTGCAACTACGGTGAGGAAGGTCCCACCAAAAACCCGCGGATCCTGAAGAAGCGCGCTCAGATCAAGAGAAACATGCTGGCAACGGTAATGCTGTCTCAGGGGATTCCTCATATTGTGGCCGGTGATGAGATTTCGCGGACGCAGCATGGTAACAACAATGCCTACTGTCAGGATAATGAAATCAGCTGGGTGCACTGGGATCTGGACAAGGACAAGAAGGATCTTTACAGCTTTGTGAAGCTCCTTACCGGCATTAGGCTGAGCTCCCGGGTGTTCACCGAGCTCCAGCTTAAGGATGATGGCTTCCGAGTTACCGGAAAGCCGCATCATGAGTTCAACTGGTATCATCCTAGCGGTTTTGCCCTGGTGGATAATGACTGGCATTCCCCGGTGGCTCAGGTATTCATGCTGGACATCGGCTCCAGCGCTGCTGACGGCGAACGCTTCGTGATCATGTTTAATGCCAGCGGCTACGACATCTGCTTCCATCTTCCGGAAAACTCTCCGGGGAAGCGCTGGAGCGCTGTTATGGATACCTGCGAGGCTGACGGCTTCCCCCGCCGCTTCAGCGATGAAACCGGTCTTTATCCGGTGTGCTGCTCCTCCTCCGTGAAGCTTCTTAAGGAGATTCCGGATGACGGCAAGCGGGTAGCCAGCATCATTGAAAGAATGGAAAGCGATGCCGAGCCGGCCACCGAGATTGTTCCCGCAGCCGGGGAGGCCGCAGACGAGATTCCGGAGAATCCGCTTGCCGCTGAGAAGGAAGAGGTTCTTCTGTACAGCAGCAAGGTGCCGTCCCGGAAGTCCCTGAATGCCCACAAGTTCAGCCATGCCAGAAAGAGCTTTGCCTTCCGGAAGAAGAATCTTATCAGGAGCAAGTGCGGCAAGAAGTAACGCCTTTATTCTGCAAACATGGCCTGACATTAAAAACAGGGGATCAGCTTTGAAAGCGGGTTCCCTTTTTTATGGCGGGTGTTGCTGGTGATTACGCGAACCTGAGGGCGGCGACAGTTTAGGAATCTTAAGACCTGTTTTCTTTGCCGATTCCCGCTGATAGGCTTAGAATCGGGTTATATGAAGATTGTCCGGACAGAGGCGGGACATAAGGTTCCTTCCGCTTGTCCGGATACCTGCAAAGCGAAGTAAAGGAGTATATAAATGCGCAAGGATCTGGGCGAGAAGCCGCTTATTTATCCGCAGCCTGTTCTTCTGGTGGGAACCTATGATGCGGACGGTGTGCCGAATCTTATGACCGCCGCCTGGGGCTGTGTCTGGGGATTAAAGGAGGTGGAGATTAATCTTTCCGTAGATCATAAGACCTCTCAGAATATTCGCCTGCACGAGGCTTTTACTTTGAGCATGGCCACTCAGGATGTTATTGCCGCTGCGGATTATGTGGGACTGGTCAGCGGTAAAAAGGTGGCTGACAAGATAGAGCAGGCGGGTTTTCATGACGAGCCGGCAGTTCATGTATATGCGCCGCTGTTTCGGGAACTGCCCCTGACCCTGGAATGCAAGGTGCTCACCTATCATAACGAGAAGAAGGACGATTTCCGGGTTGTGGGCGAGGTGGTGAATGCCTCCGTTGATGAATCCATTCTTGATGAAAACGGCGTTATTGATCCCGCAAAGCTTAAGGCGGTTTCCTACGCCCCGGACGGTCATTATTATGTGCTTTGCGCTGAAAAGGTCGGCCATGCGTTCAAGGACGGCAAGGCTCTCATCAGGAAGCAGGGCGGCTGATTTATTTCCTGTTGCTGTTTTCTGCGTTGCGCCCATTTGCAGCAGATGCTTTATGCGCAAAAAGCGACAGCAGTGAGGCAGCCTGTTTCAAAAATCCCAGTTTCAGAAGTCACTCTCCGGAGTGACTTTTTTATTTTGAAACGTTTTTGGAGGTGAGGCCGGAGGAGCGGATCCCGGATGCCCGTACGGCAGAGACGTTTTTTGGGGCTGAGCGGTTACAGGAACCGGAAGTGATTTTTGTCTGAAAACGCATAAATAGTATCTTTGAGAACCGGGGAACCTATAAATTGTGTTTCTTTGTGATTATGAGAACTAGATCTGGTGTTTATTACAAAAAATTTACAAAATTGAGCATAATTTGCACAGTTTATGCTATAGGCGGAAAAATCAAGAACAAGTTTGCAAAAAGGTCCCGTTTTTCAAGTTGCTAACAGAATTATTCACAGGTTTTGTGGACTTGAGAACATGTGGATTTCCGGAAAAACGGGGGAGGTTTTTGGGGGCAGGAAAACAAAAAAATCCCGGGCAAATCCGGCGGATGCGTCAGGACAAGCGGGAGCAAAACCGGGAGTCTGCAATTAAAGGTCAGGCTTCGCTGGCGGTCTGGGCTTCTGGATCGTGATGCTATGCCGGCATGGTACTTCTTAGCAAATCTGCGGTCATTCTGCCAGCTGTTCTGCCCATTTGTATCCCGGGATGCAGTCCTGATAACTGTTTTCTGGTATCAGTCCGTCTTTTTGCATGATTCCTATGACAATGTATGAAGGCACCTGCTGTGTCTTAGCTGGTTCTTGATTGCTGCAATTGAGTGATTACTGCGCTGCTAAGCTTTCATGCTCAGAAAACAGGCCTCCTGGAGCGGGAATCAATCATTCCGTTCCCGCCAAGACAGGGATCAGGATTTATTGGAAAAGACCATCAGGGATTTCCGGAAAGATTTGTCAGGAACGGGTGCAATCAGCCATCAGGATTAAACGGAAAAGGGAGTCGCAAATGACCTCAAAGACTGGTCACGGCCTCGCTAAATTTCCACGTTGGCGCTAAAACTGAAAACTCCCGGACAATTCAATGGCCGGGAGCTGTCAAGAACCTTTGTTAAGGCATCAGATGCTATTTAGCGGGATTAAGAGCCTTCTTGAAGCCGGAAACGTAGGCTT
>JAEEGG010002779.1_pt1 | contig 44657 bp, 40 predicted proteins | sample 9134161 | NCBI WGS metagenome assembly JAEEGG01 (sample SAMN16246543, study PRJNA631951) | gut metagenome | biome: gut microbiome; feature: rumen; material: CR-attached | host: Bos | place: Iran: Karaj | collected 2018-10 | reverse complement strand
GCATAATCAAGAGTTCGGTAGCCACGTCACCAAAGAGGTGAACCATGTGGGCGCCGTCAACCAAATTGCCACCGTAGTGGGCATCCTTTGCGCTCATGCGCAGTCTGATCTTTGTTCTGTATTCCATAGTCAGTTGTTCTATTGTTCCGTGATTCAGTTATTTTTCCACATAGATGCCATCGACATAGATGCCAGAGGCATGCACGCATTCAGGCTTGATCTCACCCATCGGGACCAGCTTCTCGGCTTCGACGACGACGTAGTCGGCGGCGGTAGCCATCAGCGGGTTGAAGTTGTTGGTGGTGCCAAGGAACACCATGTTGCCGAATTCATCGACGATGTTGGCGCGGAGGAAGGCGATGTCTGCCTTCAGGGGCTTCTCAAGGAGGTAGTCCTTGCCATCGACGTTCACCACTTGTTTGCCGTCAGCCATGATGGTGCCCATACCCGTGGGGGTCAGCACGCCACCGAGACCTGCACCGTAGGCGCGAATGCGCTCGGCGAGGGTGCCTTGGGGGACGTATTCAACGATGAGGGTGCCTTCGTTCTTCTGGAGGGCGGTCTGTTTGTTGGTACCCGTGTGCGAAACGATGGCTTTCTTCACCTGGTGGTTGGTCACCAGCTTGCCGTGGGCCACTTCGTCGTAGGCCGTGTCGTTGGCGATGATGGTAAGATCTTTCACGCCTTTGGCAACGAGAGCGTCAATAATTTGAACTGGGCTACCGACTCCGAGGAATCCGCCGATCATGATCGTCATGCCGTCGTGAACCTTCTCAACGGCTTGCTCTAATGTAATCTGCTTGTTCATACTTTGTTAGGATTTTGTTATGTTTAGAATTTGTTGATAATTGCTAAAATTAGGTCTGCAAAGGTAAGGGTTTTACTTGGTGAAACCAAGCGAAACACCATATTTATTTTTTTATTAATAATAACGGGAACCTTTTATAAAAAAAGAAGGAGGGAAACAAAAAAAAGACGTGGGATGTCCACGTCTTTGTTAGTTGTTCGACAATGTAGGTCGTTCGACCCGTTTAGTTGTTTATCACACCCATCGTTCCGAGCATTCCGCTTTCCAAGGATTCGAAAGCCGCTGCGAAACCCATGATAAAACTCAGCACCGATTTGCCCGGCATGCGCTTGTCCGCCGCAAAGGCGTCCTTGATTTGGTCCGTAAAGGTTTCATCGAGAATCGGTTCGCTGTAATTCAGAGTAGCATTCCCTATCATAGGCGATTTGTTTCATTTAACATACACCTACTAAACGGAGCTACGAAACGATTATTATATCAGGAAGCGATTTTTTTGCATTAATTCAATAGGTCAGGCACATTTTGTTGACCTCGGCCATCTTACGCAGGTTGATCAGGGCATAGCGCATCCGTCCCAAGGCCGTGTTGATGCTGACATTGGTGATGTCGGCGATCTCCTTGAAGCTCATGTCGTCGTAAATGCGCATGCGGAGCACCTCTTTCTGCTCCATAGGTAGCCGGTCGATCATCTTGCGAAGATCGGTGTGGATCTGGTCGACAATCATGCCCTGCTCCACCGATGGATCGGTGATGGGAGCGTTGTCGAGGTAGTTGTAGTCCTCGGAGGACGACTCCACCACCGGAATACGGTTCTCCTTGCGGAAATGGTCGATAATGAGGTTGTGGGCAATCCGCATGGCAAACTGGATGAACTTGCCTTCGTCCTTGTACAGGCCGGCTTTCAGTGTCCGGATAATCTTCACAAACGTATCCTGGAAGATATCATCGGTCAACTGGCGGTCACGAACCAGCGAGAAGACATAGTTATATATTTGTTCCTGGTAGCGGCTTACCAACAATTCAAAATCTGATAGACAACCTTTTCTGTAGCTCTCTATCAGCTCATAATCACTTTTTCTTATTTCGGACATACGGCCCTAATCTTTAAAGGCACTCTTAAGTGCGTGTTAATCAGGGTAAATAGCTATCGATAGACGGTCCTCCTATTAGATGATTGATGAATGAATTGTTGTGTTGTCGAATTGATTTTTTGCATCAAATTTTATGCAAAGATAGGGAGTTTTTTCAATTAGTCAAGTTTTTTAATGTAATTTTGTGCAATTTTTTCAAGAAACCGAAGTTGGAACAGACCGAAAATAAATATATAGAGATCCGTCACGCAAAGGTCAACAACCTGAAAGACATTAGTTTACGGATTCCAAAGAACCAATTGGTGGTCATTACGGGATTGTCAGGCTCAGGCAAGTCGTCGTTGGCATTCGACACGTTATACGCTGAAGGCCAGCGCCGTTATGTGGAAAGCCTGAGTTCCTACGCCCGCCAGTTCATGGGACGGCTCAACAAGCCCGACGTGGAAAGCATCACGGGACTCTCCCCCGCCATCGCCATCGAACAAAAGGTCACCTCGCACAACCCCCGTTCCACGGTGGGTACCAGCACTGAGATCTACGAGTTCCTGAAACTGCTCTTCGCTCGCATCGGCAAGACCTATTCACCAGTTTCCGGACAGCAGGTCAAGAAGCATCAGGTAAGCGACGTGGTGGAGTATCTGTTCGGCTTGCCGGTGGGCACCACGGCCTACATCCTCGCCCCCATCCACCTGCCCGAGGGCCGAAGCCTCGAAGACCATCTCGCCATCCTCATGCAGCAGGGTTTCTACCGTGTGATGGCCGACGACGAGATCGTCCGCATCGAGGATTTTCTGCAACCACCGCGCAAAGAAACGAAACAGGTGCGCCTCCTTATCGACCGCATCCGGATCAACGAACAGGTCCGCGACGAGCTCAGCCGGCTCTCCGACTCGGTACAGACAGCCTTTTACGAAGGAAACGAGTCGTGTTTGATCCTTTCCGAAACAGACGGCAAACGGGAAACGGCCTCCTTCTCCTCGCGTTTCGAGGCCGACGGCATGACCTTCGAGACCCCAACGGTGAACATGTTCGCCTTCAACAACCCCTTCGGCGCCTGCCCTACCTGCCAAGGATTCGGCAGTGTGATCGGCATCGACCCCGATCTGGTGGTGCCCAACAAGGGCCTTTCGGTGTACGATGGTGCCATCGCCTGCTGGCGCGGTGAGAAGATGAGCGAATGGAAAGACGCCCTGATCCGGGTGGCGCATCACTTCGACTTCCCCGTGCACAAGCCGTATTTCGAACTCAGCGAAGAACACAAGTCACTGCTTTGGACGGGCAACGAATACTTCGAGGGGCTCGATGCCTTCTTCCAGATGGTGGAGAGCAACTCCTATAAAATACAATACCGTGTGATGTTGTCGCGCTACCGAGGCAAGACGGTGTGTCCGGAATGCCACGGGTCGAGGCTGAAGAAAGAGGCACAATATGTCAAGGTGGGTGGCAAGAGCATCACCGACCTGGTGCTGATGCCCCTCGACCAGCTGAAACGCTTCTTCGACGAGCTCACCCTCGACGCGTCGGACCGCAAGATCGCCTCGCGCCTGTTGGTGGAGATCAACAACCGTCTGGAGTTCATCCTCGACGTGGGTCTGGGCTACCTCACCCTGAACCGCCTCTCGAACACCCTCTCGGGCGGCGAATCGCAACGCATCAACCTGGCCACCTCGCTGGGCAGCAGCCTAGTGGGTTCCACCTATATCCTCGATGAACCCAGCATCGGTCTCCATCCGCGCGACACCGACCGCCTCATTCAGGTGCTGCGTCGCCTGCGCGACATCGGCAACACGGTCATCGTGGTGGAACACGACGAGCACATCATCAAGGCAGCCGACCACATCGTGGACATCGGGCCCATGGCCGGCGAGTTCGGCGGCGAACTGGTGTGCCAAGGCAACTACAACGAGGTCATGGCTTGCCCTGAAAGCCTTACCGGACAATACCTTAGCGGTGCAAAAAGCATCCCGGTGCCCACCCACCGCCGCAGTTGGAACAATGCCATCACCATCGTCGGTGCCAGCCAGCACAACCTGAAGAACATCAACGTGCGCTTCCCCCTGAACGTGCTCACCGTAGTCACGGGCGTAAGTGGATCGGGCAAGTCGACCCTGGTGAAGGACATCCTCTACCCCGCCCTACGCCGTCATCTCGGCGAAGCCGGTGACCGTTGCGGCAGTTTCAATAGCCTCGAGGGAAGCTTGTCGCAAATCCAGGTGGTGGAATTTGTCGACCAGAACCCCATCGGCAAGTCTTCGCGCTCCAACCCGGCCACCTACCTCAAGGCTTATGACGAGATCCGGCAACTCTATGCCGAGCAGAAACTCGCCAAGCTACGGGGCATCAAGCCTGCCTTCTTCTCGTTCAACATGCCCGGCGGCCGCTGCGACAACTGCGAGGGCGAGGGCGTCACCAAGATCGAGATGCAGTTCATGGCCGACCTCTACCTTCCCTGCGAAGTCTGCCACGGTACCCGTTTCAAGGAAGAAGTGCTGGAGATCAAATACGACGGCATGCACATCGCCGACATCCTCAACATGTCGGTGGAACAGGCCATCACCTTCTTCAACACCTCCTCAGACCGCAACAACCCGACGGTACAACGCATCGTCAACCGGCTTCGTCCCCTGCAGGAAGTCGGTTTGGGCTACCTCAAGTTGGGCCAACCCTCCAACACACTCTCGGGCGGCGAGGCGCAACGCGTCAAACTCGCCTACTTCCTCATCAAGGGATCGGTCGAGAAACCCACCCTGTTCATCTTCGACGAGCCCACCACGGGCTTGCACTTCCACGACGTGAGCAAGCTGCTCGCCTCCTTCGAGGCACTGATCAACAACGGCCACTCCGTCTTGGTCATCGAGCACAACCTCGACGTGATCAAATGTGCCGACTGGATCATCGACTTGGGTCCGGAAGGTGGACAAAAAGGCGGCCATGTCGTCTTCGAGGGCACGCCCGAACAACTGGTGCAATGCAAAGACTCGTATACCGCCCGAGCCCTGCAGGCTTCTATCTCCTGAATTCAGCATTCCTACAACGATATGAAATCTACCGAAATCAACCACGAAATGAGCGAACGTCAACAGAAAGTCGTTGACACCCTGAAAGGCCTCGGCATCGAATTCGACATCCATTTCCATCCGCCCATCCCCACCATCGAGGAGGCCATCCGCTACTGGAAGGCGTTCGACTCGACCCATTGCAAGAACCTGTTTTTCCGCAACCACAAAGGCAACAAGCATTATCTGGTGCTGTTCGAATGCATGCATCAGATGGACATCCACGACCTGGAGCACCGCCTGCACCAAGGCAAGCTCACCTTCGCCTCCGAGGCCCGCATGGAGAAGTATCTCGGCCTGCAACCGGGCAGCGTCTCGCCCTTCGGACTGATCAACGACACGGAGCATCACGTGCATGTGTTTATCGACCAAAACCTGCGCAACGCCGAGCGGCTCAGTTTCCATCCGAACGACAACACGGCGACCATCGTCATCAAAAACGAGGACTTCATCAAGTTCCTCAATGCCATGGGCAATAGCTACGAATTTCTGGAATTGTATTGACCCGATTCAAAAAAATTCGTACCTTTGCAGCCAAATTTCTAAAATATTCTTTATGGATTCAGACCGAGTAACCGTATGTGTCAACTCCGAAATCGGCAAGTTGGAACACGTATTGGTACACACCCCGGGACCCGAGCTGGAGCACATGACTCCAGAAACGGCCCATGATTACCTATACAGCGACATCCTCAACCTGCAAGTCGCACAACAAGAACACAAATATTTCAAGGGAGTCCTCCAAAAAGTGGCCAAGGTCCACGAAATCAGCGACCTGTTGACCGACATCCTTCATAACGAGAGCGTCAAGAACAACCTCGTCGACCGCATCTGCAAGGCAGAAAACGTCGCCTATCTTTCGGATTACCTGAAAGAGATGGATGCAGCCACCCTCTCCAAATCCCTCATCGAAGGCGTTCACCTGAACGACATCAAGCTGGTCGACGGCAACTACTTCTCCCTGTTGCCCCTGCCCAACCTCTTCTTCATGAGAGACGCCTCGTTCACCATGTTCAACAACTTGATGATCAGCAATATGGCCACCAAGGTACGGGCCCGTGAGACCATGATTCTGGAGACCATCTACAAATGCCATCCCCTCTTCGACGGCGAAGTCATCAATCCTGCCATGAAATACAGCGCCACGGAGCCCGGTATCATGGAAGGCGGCGACATCCACATCGTCCGCGACGACATCGTGCTGAGCGGCATGAGTGCCCGCACCAACATGCACGGCATCAACGCCCTCGTCGAGCACCTGAAGACCCGCCCGGGTGTCAAGCACCTCATCTTCCAGGAGTTGCCCCTCACCCCGGAGTCGTTCATCCACCTCGACATGGTGTTTACGATGCTGAACGTCGACCGCTGCATGGCTTACGAACCGGTGATCATGAGCAGCCAATACAAGACCTTCCACATCACCATCGACGGACAGAAGGCCGTCGGCCAGGAAGAGCCCAACCTCGTGGTCGCACTCAACAAGCTCGGCGTGCCCGTGGAGCCCATCTTCTGCGGCGGTGGAGGCGACAGCTTCTTCCCAGCCCGCGAACAATGGCACAGCGGAACCAACTTCTTCTGCTTCGCCCCCGGCAAGTTCCTCGGCTACGCCCGCAACACACACACCATCCAAGCCATCAACGAGGCTGGCTTCGAAGTGCTCAAGGCCGCCGATGTGGTCAACGGGAAAGTCAATGTCAACAGCTACAAGAAATGCGTGGTCACCTTCGAGGGCAACGAGCTCTCCCGTGGTGGCGGTGGTGCCCGCTGCATGACGATGCCGATACAACGTCAGGCCGTCGACTGGTAACAACAATAAAAAAGCCGCTTTCGAGCGGCTTTTTTTATGAATTGTTTACTCCAGTGTGATCTCATCGACCATCAGCCATGCCTTCTCGCCAGCGTAAGGATGCCCTTCAGGCAAGACCCCCATGTTATCCAAACGTATCTTGAGGAACCGTACCCCCTTGGCGGAGATTCTGGCCTTGGCTTCCACACGGCCTGAAGGTGCCATTCGGTGCAAGGGATCCTGATACATGGGTAGTTCGGCCAGCTTCCATTCGCTGAAGTGGACACCATCCGATGACCAAGATACCCATGAAGCCTTGGGCCAATACACCCAACTGTCCGGGTCGTGACAGACCCCTATCGACACACGGCTGACATCGACCGGATCCGTCAGCTCAAGGGTAGCCTCCATGCCGTTTCCGCAGAACCCCAGCCAATGGTGGTGATAGTCCTGCGCCACACCTCTCTTGCCATCCATCAGCGCTATGTCGGCTTCAGCGCCATAACGTTTCTCAGGAGGATTTACGTAGGTGGTGTTCTTCAGATAACTGCGATGGAACAGCCGATGCACCGAAGGCGACGGCTCCTTGCCTTTGGCAAAGGCTCGGACCACCAGCTGGCAGGAGGCATCAACGACAAACGGCTTCTTGTAAAGCGTTGATTTTGAATCAGGTTCGCGACCATCCAATCGGTAACGGAGTTCCGCGGCGGGATCGTCGCATTCCAAGACCACCGTTTGGGGCGCGTTGAAGAGCCGGAAGGTCTCCGAGCCGTTTTGGGTCACCTTGATGCAGGGCACCGGCAACAGCAGCGTGTCGCTCTCTGGACAGGCTACCCGATACAGCTCCGAAGGCGCTTGTTTGCCCACAGGATAGGGGCGCAGGCAGACATCATATTCATAGATCTTGTCCTTCAGCAAATAGGGCTCAGCCACATCCGGGCCACAGGTAGCCGTTCCGAGGCCCGCCTGAAGAGCATCTATATTCAAGGTCATGAAAGGAGCCCGCTCCAACTGGTTGAGACGATGGGCACGGGTAAGGTTTTCGTCGGAATAGGGATAAAAGCTGAAGTTGAAAGGCTTGGTCGAAGTGACAAAGAGGCCGATGGGATTTCGGGCACTCTCAACTGCCATCCAACGCACATCACTATGATTGCCATTATCTTGTGGTACAACGTGTTGTTCAAATAGATCTAAAGCATTGATTGAATATACCCCAAAGGTACCCGAAGCATTCCGGTCGGGATAGTTTTCGGTATCTTTGCCGAAGTATTGTACACGCTCATAGCCTTCGAGCAGCCGCAGTTGCATGCCAACTTTGGGCAAACAGGTGACGTCGCCCATCATCTCCACCCGGTTATGCACGGCCACTTCGCCATCGGGGGCGATGGTGAACAACTGGTTGACCGCCATCTGCTGTTTGCCGGCAAGATCATAGAGGTAGAGGTTCTGGCGGTACAGCACCCTTCCGTCGGGCAGCATCTTGGTGTCAGCGGCCATCCGTTTCGAACGCAGGGCATCCAGCCCAGCCTGTTTCCAAGCCTTGCTGCCATGGGAATCCACCTCGTCATTCAGCGTGGGGCAACGCCAAAAGTTTAACTTTAAATAATCACAAATAATTTCTTGTGTATCAAAAATATAACTTGATACAATACCCGTTGTTTTGTTAATCCGAAGCGAGCCATCCTTCCATCGGAATACCAGGTCGTCGTCCACCGCCTCACAAGTAACGGCAGGGCCACTCACCTCCTTCGCCAGCTTCGGTTCAGCGGGGTAGTCGAGCTTGAAATTATCGTAGGCGATCTCTGTTCCCGCAGGACGGAAAGGTGCATCTTTCTTCAGCTTCACCGAGAAGCGCACGAAGAATTCTTCTCCCGGATGGCCGTAGGTACGGAAACGTTGGATCGTGAAACGTTTCGTTTCGAAGGGCTTCAGGTCGAAATCCAAGACCTCCTCATGAATGGTTTTCTCGTTTGTATATACTTTATAACTTACTTCAAATTCATTCAAGTTAGTGAATGAAAACCAATTTGTTACTTCAAATTCTCCTTGTGACGATTCAACGGGTTTGAACTTGATGCCTTGATATACTTTCTTGACCTCGGCAGCGTGATGGTGCGGCCTGCGTTCCGACGACACCACTCCGTTGGCGCAGAAGGCGTCGTCATCGCCCACCCCGTAGGCATGACCGAAGTCGCCGCCCACGGCGTATGAGAAAGAAGCACTGGTGGGCGAAAAACGATCGACATCCATCAGACTGCCCTGGGAATCAACAATGAAACTCTGGTCGACCCAGTCCCAAATGCAGCCACCCTGGAGCTGCTCGTTGGCCTCGAACACCTCCCAATAGTCTTGCAGGCCGCCCATGCTGTTACCCATGGCATGGCAGTATTCCACCATGATGAACGGGCGGTTCAAGCTGTCCAGGTGCTGATTCACGAAACGCTTTAGGTAATCGGTGCTACTATACATCAAACCAATGGCATCCGTATTACGGTCATAGATAGCTCTCTCGTAGGTGACCGGCCGTGTTTTGTCGCGGTTCTTCATCCAGTCGTAGGTAGATTCGAAATTGACGCCGTTGCCGCATTCGTTGCCCATCGACCATAGGATGACCGAAGGATGGTTCTTGTCGCGTTCCAGCATGTTACGGTTGCGCGACCACACCATTTCCTTGTATTGCGGGTCTTTGGCCAGGCTCTTCTCTCCATACCCTTGCGCATGCGACTCGCAGTTGGCCTCGTCCCAGACGTAGAGTCCGTATTTGTCGCAGAGCTCATACCAATAGGGATCATCGGGATAGTGGCAGGTGCGCACCGTATTGATGCCCATCTGTTTCATCAGGGCGATGTCCTGCTCCATCAACTCACGACTGACGACGTGGCCCGTATAGGGATCGTGTTCATGGCGGTTCACCCCTTTGATTAACACATACTGACCGTTGACCAGAAGCTTGCCGTCCTTGATCTCCGAAGTGCGGAAGCCGAACGCGGAGGTGAGTCTTTCGAAGGATTGGGCTTTCCGGTTCATCAAGGACATCCTCAATTGATATAGATGGGGATGTTCAGCCGACCAGGGCAACACTTCTCCAAGCTCCTCGCTACCCACAGACAATTCAGTATCAGCATAATAATAGCCGTCTTCCGCTTGTACGAAGGTCAACTCTGTGAGCGGCTTCGAAAGGGTGAACAGGATGTTTTCCGGAAAGCCTTGTACTTCCTGACCCTGATAAGCGCCCACCACCAGCGTGCTCTTTTTGGGTATTTTGTTGGTCCGGCTTTGCAGCTTCACCCGTATGGAGAAAGTGCCCTTCCGGTAATCCTCATCCAATCCCGCATGGATCTCATAGTCATAGACATTCAGCATAGGTTTGGAATAGAGCATCACATCGCGCTCGATGCCACTCAAGCGCCAGAAGTCCTGGCACTCGAAGTAGGAGCCGTTGGAGAAACGGTACACCTTGACCGCCAGGGTGTTCTTCCCTACTTTGACATAGGGCGTGAGGTCGAACTCCGCATTGGTCTTGGCATCTTCCGTAAAGCCGACAAACTGGCCGTTCACCCATACATAATACGCCGACTTGACGGCACCGAAGTTGATGAATGTCAAACGGTTGGCCCAAGCTTCGGGGATTTCGAATTCCTTCACATAACAGCCCACCGGATTGTCCTTCGTGGGGGCATACGGCGGGTTGTTGGGTCGGAACTCGTTATCCACATTCACATAAATCGGTGTGCCATAGCCGTTTAGTTCCCAATTGGAAGGCACTTTGATGGAGCCCCATCCGCTGACATCATAATCCGTCCGATAGAACCCCTCGGGTGCTTTGGAGGGGCTGTCCACCCAATGGAACTTCCAGTCGCCATTGAGACATTGCGACCACTGCTCCCCTTTGGGAATCACGTTGGTTCGGGGATAGAGCCTGTTGATTTCAAAGACATTTACGTCGTTCCAGGCATTGAGCTGGGCTTCGGTTTGGGCATGAAGGCCACCGAGAATCAGCGCCAAAACGACTATTAGGATCGTTTTTTTCATCATATGATTGTTTATTTTATTTTTATAATTGGTAGGGTGCTGACAGGAGTTTTCAACGCTTAACGCTCAACTTTCCAAGCCTCCAACTCCGCTCTGTCCGCATTCGGAATCCGCTCCGACTGGTTGGCATCTCGGTCGTAATACACCACCACGGCATGACAAAGGGTCTTCTCCACCCCAGTCTTCTGATCCACAAGACGTTGGATCATCTTGAAACTGGCGTTGCCCACCTCAAGGATGGCGGATTCACACACCAGGTCGTCATGGAAATGGATGGGCATCTTGAAATCGAGATCGACATGGACCAGCACATATTTAAAGGTAAGCCAGTCGATTTGCTGCTGGAAGGCATGTTCAAAAAAGCGGCTTCGACCCATGTCGAAGTAGTTGCACTGCGACCCGTTGTTGACGTGGTTGTAGGGGTCGAGATCGCTCATGCGGATTTGGATGGGGCAAGAGAACATAATGAAACGGTTCAGATTCCTAAAAACGAAAATAATGTGGGCGAAGATACGCAATTATCCCAAATCTTTGTATTTTTGCTTATTAAAAAGTACAAACGATGTTTCAACAACTCCGACAATTCAAAGCCAAGCACCCTTTCACCGCGCTGATGCTGGTGGCCATCTTCCTGAGACTGCTCGCCGTTATCTTTGTGCCGGGATTCGGGTCGAACCACGACATCCAGCAACCCAGCCTCATCCAAGGCTTCCTGGAATGGCTCAAGGCCAAGATGGGCATGGGCGACTCGCAGGGAATGATGTTCCTCAGCCGCGCCTTCTATGCCATCATCTCCCTCTTCACCGTGTCGATGGTTTATCGCATCTGCGACTTGGTGGCCAACGACCGGGCCAAGGCTTGGAACATCGCCTTGATCCCCAGCCTCTGCGTCATCATGCCTTCATTCGGCATCATCAACGACATCAGCTTCTTCCTCGGGTTGCCCCTCCTGCTCTACGGCTCCAACGTCGTGTTGCGCCAACAGGTACTCATTGGGGCGAACCTGAAGGAGAAGGTACACCGCACCTCTTATCTGATCGCTGGCTTGATGCTGGGGTTGTCCATCGCCGTCTGGTACCAGAGCGCTTTTGTGGTACTCGCCATCCTGTTGATGCTCTGCGTGAAACGTGACGGCAAAGGCGCCCTGATGACCCTCATCGGCATGGTGGTTGCCCTGCTGGTGGTTTGGCTACTGCTCCTGATTCTCAACGTCAATCCCTGGCATTACCTCCGGCCATGAACAAAGAAGAAGCCCGTCTGCGCATCGCTGCCCTGAGCGAGGAGCTGGAGCAGCATAACTACAACTATTACATCCTGGCCAAGCCGACCATCAGCGACTACGAGTTCGACATGAAGCTCGAGGAGCTGGCACGGCTGGAGCAGGCCTACCCCGAGTACCTGTCGCCTTCCTCGCCCACCCAACGTGTCGGCGGAGGCATCACCAAGGAATTCCAAAGCGTCGCCCACCGCTACCCCATGCTCTCCCTGGCCAACTCCTATAGCAAGGAGGACATCGAGGAGTTTATCGAACGCATCAAGAAGAACACCGAAGGCGAGGTGGAATTCTGCTGCGAGTTGAAGTACGACGGGTTGAGCATCAGCCTCCAGTACGAGGACGGTGTGTTGGTCCGCGCCGTCACCCGGGGTGACGGCGTCCAAGGCGACGACGTGACCACCAACGTGAAGACCATCCGCACCGTGCCGTTGAAGCTTCACGGCGACTTCCCTCCCTTTTTTGAGATGCGTGGCGAGATCGTGATGCCCTTTGAAAGCTTCGACCGGCTGAACGAGGAGCGCGTTGCCCTTGGGGACGACCTCTTTGCCAACCCCCGCAACGCCGCTGCCGGCACGCTGAAGCTGCAAGACTCCCGCGAGGTGGCGCACCGCCGGCTGGACAACTATTGCTATTACATGATGATGGACGGCCTCGAAGCGCGTTACCAAACCCACTACGAAAGCCTGATGGCCGCCCGCAGGTGGGGGTTCAACATCTCCAACGACCTACGCATCTGCCGCAGCGTGGAAGAGATCTTCGACTTCATCAACTACTGGGACGAAGCCCGGCATCGTCTCCCCTTCGCCATCGACGGCATTGTGTTGAAAGTCAACAGCTACGCCCAACAAAAGGCATTGGGATCCACGGCCAAGTCGCCCAAATGGGCCATCGCCTATAAGTTCAAGGCCGAAGAAGTCGAGACGGAGCTTCAAAGCGTTGACTTCCAGGTGGGAAGACACGGAACCATCACCCCGGTGGCCAACCTCGCCCCCGTCCTGCTGGCGGGCACCACCGTGAAACGGGCTACGCTGAACAACGAGGACTTCATCCGTCAGTTCGACCTGCATTATGGCGACACCGTCACCGTAGTCAAAGGCGGCGAGATCATCCCCAAGATCATCGGGGTCAACTTCGACAAACGCCAGCCGGGAGCCCAACCCGTGGTGTTCACCCAGGTCTGCCCTGCCTGCGGTGCCGAACTGATCCAGCGTGAAGGCGAAGCGGCCTGGTATTGCCCCAACGCCCTGTGTCCGCCACAGATAAAAGGCCGTATCGAACATTTCATCAGCCGCAAGGCCATGAACATCGAGAGCCTCGGCGAGGGCAAGATCGAGTTGTTATACGACGAAGGGCTGATCAAGGATGTGGCCGACCTCTACACCCTCACCTACAACCGGCTGTTCGGATTGACCAAGGAGATCCCCATCCTCGACGAGAACGGCATCGAGACAGGCAAGACACGCAAGGTCAGCTTCAAGGAAAAGACCGCACAGAACATCGTGGACGCCTTGGAGAAATCGAAGTCCGTGCCTTTTGAGCGGGTGCTCTTTGCCTTGGGCATCCGCAACGTGGGCGAAGTGGTTGCCAAGACCATCGTGGCCGAATACCACGACATCGACGCCCTTATGAAGGCCTCCGTCGAGGACCTCAGCGCCATCAACACCGTCGGTGAGACCATCGCGATGTCGATACGTCATTTCTTCGACAACCCCGCGAATGTGGCGCTGGTGGAGCGACTCCGCGCTGCCGGGTTGCAGTTCGTCAAAGCGGCACCCGCCGTCTCCGACAAGGCACAAGTGTTGGCAGGCAAGTCCCTCATCGTCAGCGGCAAGTTCAGCATCGAACGCGATGCGTTGAAACGCATGATTGAGGAATATGGCGGCAAAAACGTCAGCAGCATCTCATCCAAGACCGACTACGTGGTGGCGGGCGACAACATGGGTCCAGAGAAACGAAAGAAAGCGGAATCGTTGGGCATCCCCATCATCACGGAAGACGATTTCTACCGCATGATCGGCACCGCCGAAGAAGCCAACGATCGCAATGATAATGGCGAAGGATCCCCGGATTCCACCGATCCACAATTATCCCTTTTTTAACCACCCCGTAGGGGTGGCCTATCGGTAGCCCACGGTGTCAACCGTGGGAAATCGGAACGATTTTCGGAAACGCACCCCGTAGGGGTGCCCTATCGATAGCCCAGGGTTGACCAACGGGAAACCCTGGGATCATGATAACGGATAATTGATTATTTTTTTTCATTATTCCCCATTTCCAGGGGTTTTACCCCTGGCTACCGACAGCGAACCCCTCTGGGGTTCAATCACACCCCGTAGGGGTGTTTCAAAACACCTTTTGAAGCCGCCGCATGGCGTCTTCGACGGTGGCCCGTGGACACGCCAGGTTGATCCGGAAGAACCCGCTTCCCTCCTGTCCGAAATCCTTGCCCCGATTCAATCCCAATGCGGCCTCCTGCGTCATCTTGTGCCACAACGCCTCCTCCGAAAGACCGTAGCCGTTGAAATCAAGCCACATCATATAGGTCGCCTGCGGTTTGAAAAAACGCACCTTGGGCAGGTGCTGCTTCAGGAAACCGCTCACATAATCCACATTGCCCTGAACGTAATCGAGCAACTGGGCCAGCCATGCGTCCCCCTGTTCCATGGCCACCTGGGTCGCCACCTTTCCGAAGATGTTGCCCAGATGTGCCTCCAACGCTTCCACAAAAAACACGTACCTTTCGCGCAATTCCGGATTCGGGATGATGGCCGTGGACGTGGCCAACCCTGCCAGATTGAAGGTCTTGCTGGCCGCATGGAACACCAAACAATGTTGGGCGGCAGCCTCGCCCAAGGTGGCGTACGGCGTGTGTTTGTATCCAGGAAGCACCAGGTCGCAATGGATCTCGTCGGAAAGCACCAACACATGGTTGCGCAGACAGATCTCGCTCAGACGCTCCAGCTCACCACGGGTCCAACAACGCCCGACAGGGTTGTGTGGATTGCAGAGAATCAGCATCTTGGCGGTCTTGGCCTGTTGCTCCAGCAGCTCATAATCCATCACATAGCCCTGGTCGGTCACCTTCAAGGTATTGTACACCAATTTGCGACCGTGGGCGGTCACCGCATGGTGAAAAGGCGGATACACCGGCGATTGGATGATGACCTCGTCGCCCTCCTGGGTGAAAGCCATCACCGCCATGGTGAAACCACAGACCACCCCAGGCACGAACGACATCCACGCCCGTTCCACCTCCCATTGATGACGGCGGGAGAGCCAGCCGCGGATGGCATCGAAATAGGGCGCATCCTTGAAATGGTAACCATAGACGGGATGTTCCGCTCGGCGGATCACCGCCTCGCGGACGAAGTCCGGTGTCTCGAAATCCATGTCGGCCACCCACATCGGCAGCACATCGGGATTGCAAAACACCGCATCACGAAGGTCATACTTGACGCAATTGGTGTTGGCACGGTCGATCTGCAGGTCAAAATCATATCGTTTCATAGAAGTCTCGGATTAGAATGGGCAAAGATGCGAAAAAAAAACATCGATTTTTTTTAAAAAATTTTAATTTTTTTTGAAAACGAACTGATTTTTATTACTTTTGCATGTTTAAAACCTTTTCTTATGAAGATTTTTGTCGCTAAACTGGCTTTCAGGACCACAGCAGAAGACCTCAGAGCCTATTTTGAGCAGTTCGGCCAGGTGGATGTGTGCAAGGTGATTATGGATCACGAGACCGGCCGCTCCAAGTGCTATGGATTCGTGGAGATGCCCAACGAAGCGGAAGCTTACAAAGCCATTGTCGAGACCGACGACATGGACTTCCAAGGCAGTGTCCTTCAAGTGAAGAAGTCGCGTCCTCAAGCCGAGAAGCCCGCTCCCAACCGAATGGAACGTCAGGACAGGAACTACCACCGTCCCGCCTATCCGAGGCGTCCCAATGAGAACGAAGCTTGATTTTTTCTGTCAAAACCCTTGACAGAAAAGAAAAAATGCGTAATTTTGCACCCAGTTAAGATGGTCTGGTAGCTCAGCTGGATAGAGCAACAGCCTTCTAAGCTGTGGGTCTTGGGTTCGAATCCCAACCGGATCACATCATAAAAAAATCAGCCCCCGCAAGGGCTGATTTTTTGTTTTGCCATCTCGAAGCTTCCTTATTTCAGGCCGCCCCAAGTACCTTGGATGTTCTTGCACTGGGTGTAGCAGGACGGGCAGTTGAACACCTTGTAGAGGTCGCCCGACTGAAGGATCTCCACCTGACGCTGCTCGGTATCCCAACCCTTGGCCAGGATATAGACATAGTTGACCGTGCCGTAGGAGGAGTTCTGCGGCATGTTGGCCGAAGCGCACATCTCAACCGTATAAGGCTCCTCAGGCGTGTAGGCGTTGCTGGCCATGGCACCCTTGAGGAGGGCGGCGGCCATGTAACGCTGCAGATAAGGATCGTTGGCCGGACCATACTCCGACGGGACCAGCTTCGTTTTCAGGATGCGGATGATGCCGCTGACCGTGGATGAGCTGTTGCAGAGCAGGTTGAAGCAACGCTCACCGACGGCGGCGTCGCGGGCATACAGCTCGATGGCCATGGGGATCATGGCGGCGGCGCCTTGGATCGACTTGCCCAGCAGGTTGGTGTAGACCGCCTCAAACTCGGTGTAACCCGACGGGAAGTTGGTGAAACTCACACTGGCGGTAGGCGTTCCACGATAACCCGTGAACGACGGGTCGTAGACGATCTCACCGGACACCGTGTAGGTATGGTCACCATAGGTGAAGGTGTTGCCATTCAGCTGACTGGCTTGACTTTCCTCGTTGATCAACGCGCTGCTCTGGCCATTGTCGCTCGAGGCGTTGGCAACGGCAGAGATGCCCTGTACCAAGAGGTTTTCGAGATTCTTGCCATTTCCCGAACCCATGCAGGAAACCATGAAGGCAGTCCCCATTGCTACAACGGAGAAAGCGAGGGCTTTTCTAAGACTCTTTTTGTTTTTCATAATGCTTTGTTTGTGATGATTGTCAATAATGATTGAGGCAAAAATAGGAATTTTATTCTTTTTTTAAAACAAATAGGCCAGTTTTTCTGCATAAATCGTATATTTGTTGCATAGAAATACGATGCATCATGAAGAAAGTGGTTAGAACGGTCTGGATCAGCATGCTGACCGGATTGGCTTTCCTGGTGGCCTGCGCAGGGCCCGGCAAACTTACCAGGGCGGAAAAGAAGCAGCTGAAGAACGAACGCACCGAGATCGTGTCGCGGCTGAAAGCATACGCCGACGAAGAACGGATCGGCATGGAAAACAACCTGCTCGACATGGGTCCTTCCGTCATTCTTGAAAGCAGCAATTACGAAGCGCTTCAGGCGCTTTACACGAACCGCACCGAGGAGCTTGCCTTGCTGGAACGGCTGGTGACCATCGATCAGGCCTTGAAGAACGACAAGGCGGCACAAAGCAGCCAGCAGCGGATGGACAGCGTCCGCACCAGGATGGAGATGCTCCAAGACGCCATCGAGAGCGCCATCCCACCTTGTCTCTATGGCCCGCCCCCCACCGATCCCGATCCGATCTTCCAAAACGACGAAGAATCAAGTCAGGACGAAAGGCAACGCAAGCTGGACTCCATCCGCGAAGCCAGGTCTCAGGAGCCCAGACCGCTGGTCTATGGACCGCCACGCACCAACCCGGCAGACCGGCAACGCGCCGAGGAACTCAACCATAAGATCGATTCCCTCGAAAAAGAGCTGAATACGATCGGGGCCATCCTGCAACGCCGCGAAGGGGCCTGCGTCTATGGCTCGCCCGAGGTGATCGAACGATACAACAAGGAAACCGAGCGCATGAGAGCCCAGGTACAGGAAATCCATAAAGAACTAGTACGCCTGAAGAATGAAAAAAAACATAGGGGTCTATAAAAGGTTGTTGCTCGAGCTCAACCGCGCCGTCTATCTGGACCGGATCGACACCCATGAACTGCACCAGCTGTTTTGGGAGTGCACCCTCCGCTGTAACCTCAACTGCAGGCACTGCGGAAGCGACTGCCGCATGCTCTCCGAGAAAGACGACATGCCCTTGGCCGACCTGCTCAAGGTACTCGACGAAATCAAGCTTCACCAAGATCCCGGCAAGGTGATGGTCATCACCACCGGCGGGGAGCCCACCGTACGGCGCGACCTGGCGGAATGCGGCAGGGCGATCAGCGAGCGCGGCTATGTCTGGGGCATGGTGAGCAACGGCATGATGCTGACTCCGGAAAGGCTCAACGAGTATGTGGAGGCTGGGCTTAAGTCCATTGCGGTAAGCTTCGACGGCTTCGAAGAAGACCACAACTGGATGCGGGGACATCCCCAAAGCTTCAAGAACGTCCTCGTTGCGGTGGAGGCGCTCAAGCAACACCCTTCCCTCACCTGGGACGTCATCACCTGTATCAACCAACGCACCATCCAATATCTACCAAAATTCCGCGATTACCTGATCTCATTGGGAATCAAGCGTTGGCGCCTGTTCACGGTGTTTCCTTTCGGACGCGCCGCCAACGACCCCGACCTGAAACTCTCGAACGAGCAGTTTGTACAGATGATGGAGTTCATCAAACAAACCAGAGCGGAAGGCAAGATCCGGGCAGACTATGGCTGCGACGGCTTCCTGGGCCGATACGAAGGCGAGGTGCGCAACCACTTCTTCTCGTGCAGTGCCGGCATCAACGTGGCCTCCATCCTGGCCGACGGCTCCATCTCGGGCTGTTTGAGCATCCGTAGCGACTACCATCAGGGAAACATCTACCAAGACTCGTTCTGGGAAGTGTGGCAAACCCGTTTCCAACCCTACCGAAACCGCAAATGGATGAAGACCGGACCCTGCGCCCACTGCAAGATGTGGCGTTACTGCCAAGGCAACGGGATGCATCTCCGCGACGGCGACGGAAAGCTTCAGATTTGCCAATACAACATGATTATGAACAAAACGACATGAAAAAGATAACCGAACAAGACAAGACCTTTATGCGCGAGGCCATCCGCCTCGCCAACGAGAGTGTGGAACGCGGCGGCGGCCCCTTCGGGGCGGTCATCGTACGGAACGGTGAAATCATTGCTGGCAGCGCCAACAGCGTCACCCTCGACATCGACCCCACCGCCCATGCCGAGGTGAACACCATCCGCCAAGCCTGCAAGAAACTAGGCACCTTCGATCTCTCGGATTGTGTCATCTATACCTCCTGCGAGCCCTGCCCGATGTGCCTTGGCGCCATCTACTGGGCGCATATCCGTTGCATCTACTACGGCAACGACAAAGCCGACGCCGCAGCCATCGACTTCGACGACGACTTCATCTATAAAGAATTGGACAAGCCCATGAACAAACGGTCGGTGCCCTTCATCCCGCTACTGCACGACGAGGCCATCGTCACCTTCCGCAACTGGGCCGCAAAACCCGACAAAACCGAATATTGACATGAGAATCTGCGTTATCGGCGGGGCCAATGCCGACATCACCGCCACCACCTTCAAGCCCTTCAAACCCAACGACTCCAACCCCGGTACCATCCGCTTGGTCCCGGGCGGCGTGGCACGCAACATCGCCCACAACCTCGCCCTGCTTGGCGACCAGGTGGTTTTCCTCACCCTCTTCGGAGGCGACACCTTTGGCTATTTCACCGCCGACAGCTGCCGTAGGGTAAAAATCGACATCACCCTCAGCGATGCGGCTCCTGTTGGGACACGTTCCTGTTTCCTCAGCATCAACAATGCCGACGGTGAATTGGTGGGCGGTGTCTCCGACATGCTGGCAGCTGACGGCATCACCCCGGAGTGGCTTGCCAGCAAGCTGCCTAAGATCGAGAACATCGACGCCTATGTGGCCGACACGAACATCCCCATCGAGTCGCTGACCTACCTCATCGACCATGTGGATGCGCCCCTATATGTGGATGCCGTATCCAGTGCCAAGGCACCACGCATCATCGAGGCCATGCGGCAGTCGGAAAAGAAGCAGATCCATGCGCTGAAATGCAACTGGATGGAGAACGAACTGCTCGCCGAAATCAAAGGCGTAGGACGTCGTTACGTCAGCCTGGGCGCTGAGGGAACCGACGTGGTGGAGGGCGAAAAGAGGTATCACTTCGACGCCTTGCCCTGCGAGACGGTGAACACCACCGGTGCAGGCGACGCCATGATGGCGGGCATCATCCATGCCGGTCCGGAAGCCACCATCGAGCAAGCCGTCGAGGTGGGTCTGCGCTGCGCCAAGATCACCTGCGAATGCCCCGACAACGTCAACAACCAGCTGAAACAGCTGTATGATGCAATGGTTTGACTCCTAAGCCAACACTACCCATGAACCGCCGCTTCCCCGTCTTTACCCGTTGCCTCCTCCTGCTCTTGTTGGCCTGTTGCGCCTTTGACGCATGGGCCCAAGCGCCTGAGCCCTCCCCTGGCACCGCTCCGCTCTTCGTCAACGAAGGCGAGACCCTCGTCTATCATGTGGGACGCGACCCCGAGGCAGGCCAAGGCACCGTGTCGGACGCCTTGCAGAACGTGCCCGGCGTCAAAGTCGACACCGAAGGCAACATCAGCCTGCGCGGCGTGGAAAAAGTGGCGCTTTTCATCAACGGACGTCCCTCCCATTTCGACGAAGAAAGCCTGAAGAATTATCTTCAACAGGTAAAGGCCTCCTCCATCGCACGCATCGAGGTGATGACCAATCCCTCGGCACAATACACCTCAGAGGCCAACACCGGCGTCATCAACCTCATCACCGAGGCCGCCCATCACGCCGAGCGCCATCTCAGCGTCGGACTGCAGGCCAACACCAAGCCCACCGTGTCCCCTTGGGTCTCCTACATCTGGAACAACCAAAAATGGTCGTTCAACGCCAACCTCAAAGGTGGATACACCGGCATTCGGAACCATTCCGAAGGCTATAGCTACTCCTTTGTGGACCATCTCGTCAACGGCGAGCCCATGGGACTGGACACCGCCAATTGCACTCGCACCCACAGCGACAACACCGAACGCGACTACAGCACAGAGCTTTTTCTGAAGACCGAGTACCGTCCCAATCCCAAGAACGACCTCATGGCCTTCTTCAACATCAGCCCAAGCCGCAGCCACAGCCACTACCGCTCCCATACCTACCGTCGTGAGTACATCGACGATATTGGAGAATACGACTACACCATCGAATGTGAGGACCGTCAAGACTTCAGTTTCGGCGCCATCGGACTGGAATGGCACCATCGCTTCGAGCAGCCCGGGCAGCACCTCGGTGTGCAGCTGAACTCCAACTTCGACTTCGGGAACGGCATTACCAAGGAACAACGCACCTTTGAAGGGCAGAGCGAACGGAACCGCGACATCATCAACTCCAATGACTTCACCGACGTGGGCTTCGACAACAAGATCGAATACAACCATCCCTACCGGCTGTCATCGCGTCACGACCAGCATGGCGACGTCTATGTCAGCTTCACCGACGTCTTGAAACCCGACAACAACATCGGCCTCTACGACACCCTGGGTACCGACGGCTACGTCACCGACTGGTACCGTTCCGAGAACCGTCGCTTCACCCGACGAAATGCCGCGGCAACCGTCATGATCCAGCACCACATCGGGAAGGCCTTGACCATCAAACCCGGCATCAGCTGGGAGAACGCCTGGATCAAGTCTCGCTATCTCGACATGCCCGAATACGACACTTTGATGCGGTTCAACTACTGGAGGCCCTCCCTGCACGTCACCTACCGGACACCGTCGATGCACAACTTCAGTTTCAGCTATACACGCAAGACCAACTTCCCCTGGGTGCGTTACTTCACCAGCAAGAAAGCCTATAACGAGGAGTCCTTCTCGGTGGGCAACCCGGAGCTGAAACCCACCCTCATCGATGTCTTTGAGCTGGCATGGGCCAAATATGACGAACGCCTCGGATCCCTCCACGTGAAGGGCTATTACAACAATTCCATCAACGCCATCAACATGGTGAGCGACGTGGCCTATGACTCGCTTTGGGGACGTGTGGTGCCTTTCAGCATCCCCGTCAACCTGAACAAATACTACGAAGCGGGCGGGGAATTCAACATCACCTACCGTCCGAGCGCCACGTTCAACGTCCGTCTGGAGGCCAACGTCTTCGACTCACACATCGAGACCTTTTACAACAAAACACAGGACAGCCTGATTGTCAGTAATTTATGGGCATACAACCTACGTCTGGGCACTTGGGCAAAACTTTGGAACAAACTGGAGGTGCATGCCACCGCCTATTACGCCTCCCCCACCCAGACGCTCTTCGCCACGAGCCAGACGGCATACGGCATTGACTGTGGGTTGCGGGCCGATTTCCTGGAAAACCGGCTCTCCCTCCTCTTCAACGCCTTCGACATCTTCAATTGGAACAAGGAGAACAACTACACGTTCAACCCCTATTACATCTCCTACCAATCCAACAAGGCAAACAGCCGCTACCTCAGCGTAGAGCTCATCTACAAGCTCCTATGACACTTTGATCTTTCCGAGACGACGCATGATGGCATCCATCCATCGGGCAGGCAATACGGCATGGGCCAAGGGACCGACCAAGGAAAACGTCCCCCGGCGGTAACGGACCTTCGGATGCCGGCTGTTGACGGCACGGCAGATCGCCTTGGTGATCACCCTAGGCGACGAGAGCAGGTTCGAGTGATAGAACCAGTCCATGTTGTCGGCAAAACGGGTGCCCGGCGCCTCGTAGGCCGTGCCGGCCGAAGACGCCTTCAGGTGTCGCGCAGCGATGATGCCCCAATCGGTTTTAATGGCGCCGGGTTGGATCTTGATCACCTTGATGCCGTATGGCTTCACTTCCATGCGCAAGGCGTCGCTGAAGGCCTCGACGGAATACTTGGTCACATGGTACCAGCCCCCCATCAGGATCACCATCTTGCCCGCAATCGAAGAGGTGTTGACGATACGGCCGCCGCCCTGCTGTCGCATAGTGGGAAGCACCAGCTGGGTCAGCCGGGCCAGTCCGAACACGTTCACCTCCAGTTGGCGGCGGGCCTCCTCCAGAGGGACGTTCTCGATGGCTCCGAAGAAGCCGTATCCAGCGTTGTTGACCAACACGTCGATACGTCCTTCCGCCTGGATGATCCGATCCACGCCCTCCACCATGGAGGCCTCGTCGGTGACGTCCATCCGGAGCACCTGCACGCCGTCGGCTAGGAGCGGTTCCATCCGCTCCACCCTTCGGGCCGCCGCATATACCCGATGCCCTTGCCGGGCGAGGGTTTGGGCTGCATCGAAGCCGATGCCGCTGCTGGCTCCCGTTATCAAGATCACTTTTTGCTCTTTCATTCCTTTTTCTTCATTAAAACGCTACAATAAACAACCGTGAAGCCTTCCATCAACGCTCCCTGCGTTCGATGACTTCCTTCAACAGATAACGGTCGCCCGTCGATGCCTTGATGGCATCGATGAACTGCTGGTCGTAGCCAGGCGTGTCATGACCCCATCGGGCGAACTTTCCGTCTTCACCCACCCTGCGCACGATCTGGTCGTTGTAGCGCACGATCAAGAATTTCGCCAGCTGATCCCAACGCTGCATCATCTGTTCGGCGTATGCGATGCTCTTTCGGTTGAGGAACTGTTGCCGGTCGGCAGGCGTCAGGTCGTGGATGGCCTTCATCACGCTGTCCTGGTCGGCAAAATAATAGTCTTCCAACTCGTTCTGCGCCTTGCGGAGGTCGCCGATCATCATCGAATAGCGGGGATACACCATGTTGGCCACCCAGTTGTTCATCCAGAACGCCGACCGGTCGCTGAACTCGGCCCGCGGGTTGTTCTCCGGGCGGAAACAGTCCGGCACCTGGGTGATGCAGCAGTAGAGTGGCACATAGGCCACCATATTGGCGTCGTCGCAGTTGAACCAGGTGATGCCACCCACGTCGTTGGGCAGCCAGGAACGCATCTGGCAGGTCATGGTGAAACCGCTCTGTTGCGTGGCGATGGGACGTTCGCGGAAATAGGCGAGGCTGTCGCTGTCCTTGAAATGCATGGGCAACGGCCGGATGGGCATGCCCCAGGGGCCGGCGGTGACATCGGAGGTCATGTCCAAGGGCGTCCCCTCAAAGTGGTCGCGCATGTCCTGCTGGAGGTCGCGCATCGAAAGCGGCTTTTCGGGCCTGATCCACAACGGAAGGTGGTCGCACACGCTGAAGTCACCGTTGATGTACGGCAGGTAGCGGTCCATCACCTCATGGCTGTAATGATGCCGGAAGAAACTCCAAACACGGGCGTCGGCATAACGCACGTTTTCGAAGTCGATCGGGCAATAGGCGTCGCGGAACGAGAAGTCCTCGTCCTTACCGTTGAAGAAACCCTTCTCACGGGCGAAGGAGACCACATCGTAGGCGTACACGCAATCCACCTTGGGATCGAGGATCTTCTTCATGTTTTTGCTGCTGATGCTCTTGCCTGCAACATCAAACAGCTTTTCGACATCCGTTCCCCGTTTTCCGTTCTCCAGGGGGAACCTCCTGATTCGGCTCAGGTTGGCATGGGCACAGATGCAGTCGTCGGGGATGCGCAACGCCACCCACACGGCGCCTTTCCTACCCGGTCCCTTACCGATGATCTCCATGATCCAGGCTTCGTTGGGGTCGCATACGGTGAGCGACTCCCCGCTGCTGTTGTAACCATATTCCTCCACCAACGCGGCCATGCACCGGATGGCCTCACGGGCCGTCGCGGAACGTTGCAGGGCGAGTCGCATCAGCGAGAAGTAGTCCAACAACCCCTCTGGATTCACCAACTCGAGCCGTCCGTCGAAGGTGGTCTCCACGATCGTGACCTGTTTTTCATTCATCAGGCCGACCACGTTGTAGGTGTATTCCACTTGTTTTACGAACTGCCCTTCATGCGAAGGTCCCCAACCATGGATGGCGATCAGCTCGCCAGGTTCATGCCGCCCCGCAGGGCTATACGACAGCGATCCGGAGAAGCCGAAACCGTCGCAGTTATAGGTACACATCACGCTTCCGTCGGTAGAAGCCTTTTTTCCCACAATCAAATTGGTACAAGCCCAAGCGGATTCCCAACCCAACAGGAGGAACAACGCCAGCATCAATCGAGTTTTCATAGTAAATCAAGAATTATAATCATGCAAAGTTAGTATATTATTCTTATCTTTGCTTCTTTAAACACACATAATGAACCACTATCTTGACCTCTCGCCCGAAGTGGCGGCTGCGATGCGTGACGGAAAACCCGTCGTCGCCCTTGAATCGACCATCATCTCCCATGGAATGCCCTATCCACAGAACGTGGAGACCGCCTTGCAGGTGGAACAGACCATCCGCGAAGGCGGCGCCGTGCCTGCCACCATCGCCGTCATCAAAGGACGTCTGAAAGCGGGGCTCACCCACGACGAAATCGAGTATCTCGGGAAGAAAGGACCTGAGGTGACCAAGGCCTCCCGGCGCGACTTGCCCGTGCTGGTGGCCCGAGGACAAGACGGTGCCACCACAGTGGCCACAACGATGATCATCGCTGCATTGGCGGGCATCAAGGTGTTCGCTACCGGCGGCGTGGGCGGCGTGCATCGGGGTGCGGAGGTCACCATGGACATCTCCGCCGACCTCGAGGAACTGGCCCGCACTCCCGTCATGGTGATCTGTGCCGGAGCCAAGTCCATCCTCGACCTGGGGCTTACCCTGGAGTACCTCGAAACCAAAGGCGTTCCCGTCATCGGCTACGGCACCGAAGAACTCCCTGCCTTCTACACCCGCAAGAGTGGCTTCAAGGTAGATTACCGTCTCGACACGCCTGAAGAGCTGGCAGCGGCCTTCCGCGCCAAACAAGAGATGGGTCTCGGCGGCGGCATGCTCGTCACCAACCCCATCCCAGAAGCCTATTCCATGGACGCCGACCGCATCAATGCTGCCATCGACGAGGCCATCGCCGACGCCAACCGTCTGGGCATCCACGGCAAGGAGACCACCCCATACCTGTTGGCTAGGGTCAAAGACCTGACTGGGGGCGACAGCCTCGCCTCCAACATCCAGCTGGTCCTCAACAACGCACGGTTGGCCGCACAGGTGGCCAAGCGGTTAGCGTAAAGGACGCCATTCAAACACAGGATCGTAAGATTCGCCGAAAGACTCAAGGATCGCCTCTCCTTCTTCTTGGGTAAGCGGTTCTCCGTCCTTGTTGTACTCGTCGTCCATCTGTTCCGTCTCGAAGTTAAAGATCTGCATGTCGCCGAACGAGTATTCAGGAGCACTCTTCTGGAGTTTCACATAATACGCATAGTAACAGCCCGTTCCGCAGCCACCCGCATCGCCAATCACACCTTTGTAGAACATAAGGTGACGCTTGTAATCCATGCCTGCAAGAAGCTGGATATCCCCTTCGACAACAGACGCAACCATCTGGCATTCTTCGCTTTCCGTACTCAGTATCAGTTCCGGCTCGCCATCCTCGTCTATATCGAACAGCGCATATTTGGCAAAAGGCTCGTTATTATAATTAATGTAATCCTCGTTGTATTTTGTCAGAAGGGTCGAAATGCCCTCAAACTCCATCTCAGGACCTTTGAAGTTCATGCCATCCCAAGTGTAGACATGACGCAGGGCGCCCCACCAATTGAAGAAGTACTCATTGACCACCATCTCTTCCGGCTCCGGGTAGAAGGAATACCCCACTTCCTTATTCAAATAGGCATCCTCATACGGAGTAAACACATCCAGTGCCGGCGTCAAGGCCTTGGAAGAAGGATCGTAATCATAAAAAGCCACAAAAGACTTCACCTTGGCGGAAGGTTGGAAAAAAGTGATGCCAAACAACGAATGCCCATTGGAACGTTTCCACACACGGGCCTCCATCGACTCAGCATCCTTGTCGTCGCTTCCCTCTGCAAAACTCATGAAACCATGCGTTTGATCATACTCGGAGATATATTGCTGTTGATCCTCAGGCAACGCAAGATCCTTGAGCAAGGCAGCCACCGACTGGGTGGGCCACTGTTTCTGGAAGGCCTGCACCATCCCCATGACATCGGCCGTCTTCACTTTTTTGATGGGAACCGTTTGCCACGCCTCATTCACTTGGTCAACCGTCATGACCGGTTTTTCACTTTCTTTGCAGGAAAACAGCATCAGGCACAAAAGGCCGAGCAGATAGATACACTTTTTCATACGATTCGATTTTAGTTTGAAGCAAAGGTACATTTTTTTATCTTTGCCAAGACAAAAACCCTCAGGACATGAAAAAAATACTGCTCTTGTTGCTTGTGTTCACCACAGGCCTGCTTTATGCCATCGCTGCCGAACCCGTGAAGCTGAACAGCCCCGACGGCCAGCTGGAACTTCGTTTTGAACTGAAAGACGGCGTGCCGTACTACGCCCTCAACAGGAATGGCAAGCCCGTAGTGCTGCCCTCCAAGATGGGCTTCCTCCTGGAATGGCGCGACGACATGGCTCACGCTTTTGTGCTGAAAGACACCCAATACGATACGTTCGACGAGACTTGGGAGCCCGTATGGGGTGAAGAAGCCCGCATCCGCAACCACTACAACGAGATGCTGGTGACTTTGGAACAACCCGTCGGCAGCGTGGAAAGCATGGACCATTCCACCGAAAGCAAAGCCACCGTGATGCAAATACGCTTTCGCCTTTACGACGACGGCTTGGGGTTCCGCTATGAATTCCCCATCGAGAACGCGCTGATCTGTTTCTGGTTCAAGGAGGAGCTGACCGAGTTTGCCATGGCGGGCGACCACAAGGCTTGGTGGATTCCTGGCGATTTGGACACGCAAGAGTACAACTACACCGAATCGCGGCTTTCGCAGATCCCAGAGCTATGGGAAGCGAGCCACAAAGACGGCGGCTGGCCTTGGACGGCCTTCTCGAAGACGGGCGTTCAGACGGCCTTGCAGATGAAGACCGACGACGGCCTGTACCTCAACATCCACGAAGCGGCCACGCTGGACTTCCCCACCATGCACCTCGACTTGATCACGCAAAAGGATGCCAAAGACGGCGAAGCCCCCTTTGTTTTCCGAGCCTTCCTCTGCCCCGATGCCACCGGTTACAAAGGCCGTATCCAGACGCCCTGCACCACCCCTTGGCGCACGGTGATGGTCTGCGAAAAGGCTACCGACGTGCTCGCATCGCGCCTGATTCTCAACCTCAACGATCCCTGCGCCTTGGAAGACGTCTCTTGGATCCACCCGGTCAAGTACATGGGCGTTTGGTGGGAGATGATCTCCGGCAAGAGCACCTGGGCCTATACCAACGACTTCCCTTCGGTGAAACTCGGTTTGACCGACTATGAGCACGCCACGCCCAACGGAACCCACGGCGCCAACAACGCCAATGTGCGTCGTTACATCGACTTCGCCGCACAACATGGGTTCGACGCATTGCTTATCGAAGGCTGGAACATCGGCTGGGAAGACTGGTATGGGAAACAGAAGGAGTTCGTGTTTGACTTCCTCACCCCCTATCCCGACTTCGACCTTCCGGCCCTCAACCGATATGCCCACGAAAAAGGCATCCGCCTCATCATGCACCACGAGAGCTCCGCATCGACCATCAACTACGAGCGTTGGATGGAGCAGGCCTATTCCCTGATGAACCGCTACGGCTACAACGCCGTGAAAGGCGGTTATGTGGGCACCATCATCCCCTTCGGCGAGGGGCACTACAGCCAGCCTATCAACAACCATTACCACTATGCCATCGTGGAGGCCGCCAAGCACCATATCATGGTCAACTCCCACGAGGCGGTACGACCCACTGGCCTCTGCCGCACCTGGCCCAACATGATCGGCAACGAGAGCGCCATGGGTACCGAGTTCCGGGAACGCATCAAACCCGGCCACACCACCATCCTGCCCTTCACCCGCCTGCAAGGCGGCCCCATGGACTACACGCCTGGCATCTTTGAACCCGACATGGGCAAGATCGTCCCTTGGGGTGGGAAGATGCGCCACACCATCTGCAACCAACTGGGTCTGTACGTCACCTTCTACTCGCCCCTTCAGATGGCGGCCGACTTCCCGGAGCACTACGAGCCCTACCTCGACGCCTTCCAGTTCATCAAGGACGTGGCCGTGGATTGGGACACTTCGATCTACCTCATGGCCGAGCCGGGCGACTACATCGTCACGGCACGGCATCCCAAGCTCTCCACCCTGAACAAGGCTTCTGAAGGCCTTGCCGCGCTCCCCGACGGCAAGAAAGGCGTCATCAACAGCGTCACCCGATTCGTCTATGACCTGCCGGAGAACGACTCGCAGCTCACCAATCACCTCCCCACGGCCCACGATGTTTGGTACGTGGGCGGTATCACCGACGAGAACGCACGCGAGGTCAAGGTGAAACTCGACTTCCTCAAGCCGGGCGTCCAGTATGAAGCCACCATCTATGCCGACGCCAAAGACGCCAGCGGCCTTCCCGACGCGGGCTACAACCCCCAGGCCTATACCATCACGAAGAAGAAAGTCAACGCGAAGTCTGTGTTGAAACTCAAGATGGCGCCTTGCGGCGGCTTTGCCGTTTCCATCCGCTCCCTCTAACTTCCATCCCTTCCCTCTAACACGGACCATCCATGAAATATTACATCGTAGACGCTTTCACCAGGCAGTGCTTCGGCGGCAACCCTGCCGGCGTGGTGCTGTTGGGCGACACGCCCTTTCCCGAGGACGCGTTGATGCTGCAAATTGCCGCCGAGTTGCGTTATTCAGAGACGGCCTTTGTCAGACAACTGGCCGACAAGGAATTCCACCTTCGTTACTTCACCCCGAAAGCCGAGGTGGACTTGTGCGGTCACGCCACCATCGCCTCCTTTTTCCTGTTGCACCATGAAGGGCTGGCCTCAGGGACCTGTCTGTGCCACACCATGGCGGGCGACCTAAGCGTCGAGGCCGACGACCACGTCATGATGCAGATGGCCACCCCACGGATCGTGCGCACCCTCGACCACAGCGAGGCGCTCTATGATGCCTTGGGCGTGAATGGCTACCGGCCTTCCCTACCCGTGCAGATCGTCTCCACAGGCCTTCCCGATTTCATGATTCCCCTGCCCAACGACGCCACCTTACAGGCCTTGGCGCCCGACATGGATGCCATCACGATCCTCACCCGACAATACGAGGCGGTCAGCTTCCACGTCTTCGCCTTTGCCCAGGACGGCCACACCGCCCACGTCCGCGACTTTGCACCGCTCTATGGCGTTCCCGAGGAATCCGCCACCGGGACCGCCAATGCCGCGCTGACCTATTACCTGCAGCAATGCGGATGTCTCGGCCCCGAAGCCGAATGCACCTTCGTGCAAGGTGAGGCGATGGGACGGCCATCGGTCGTCGCCACTCGAATCCAAAAAGACGGCACCCTCTTTGTCGGCGGCACCGCTGCGATCGTCGCCCAAGGAAACTTGTTTGTTTAACCGAGGCTAGACGCTTCCCGTTTTAGCCTTGCTTGCAAAAAAACGCCACGACACGTTATTTTTTCCCCTTCACAGGCAACCAAGACATATAAAGATTTAGTGATACAATGGCATCTTCCGAGTCATACGGAGCCACTCCAAGCAACATCGACACCACCCAGTCCGATTTCAATGCCCTCGTGCTACGGCATAAGGCCATGCTTTGGCACATCTGCTCCGACTATAACATCGGGAAGGCTTGGAAAACAGAGGACTGCATGCAGGAAGTGCTGATCAGCCTCTGGAGAAGCTTCGGATCGTTCGAGAAACGAAGCTCCGAAAAGACCTGGGTTTGGCGCGTGGCGACCAACACCATGCTGATGTTGCGACGCAAAGATGTCAGAAGCCCGCAAACGGATTCCATCGACACGGTCCGTCTGGACGAAAAGAACGACGACTCCAACGATGAGCAATACAAGCAATTGCAACAACTGATCAACATGCTGCCCGAAGAAAACGGAGTGGTCATTCGCGCCTTCTTGGACGGCTTCTCCTACAAAGAAATCGCCGACATGACCGGTAGCTCGGTGGGATCCGTTGCGATGCGCATTGCTCGCACCAAGCGGAAACTCAAACAGATGTACGATCAAGAAAACAACAACTAATCATAATGGACCTGAACAACGACCATAAAACAATGAACCAAGCACGACGAGACGACTTCAAGACCCTATGGGAACACCGAAAGCATGACTGGCAACAACAGGCCGAGAAGACCCTTCCCGACGACGCCACCCTGTTGCGCCTTGCCGAACGCGCACAGCAACAGGCACCCCTGCAACCGGTTGTGGCCGTCCCCTTCAAACGGTCCCGAAACCGCTGGATTCCGTACGCCGCCGCTGCCAGCCTCGTCATCGGCGTGAGCATTATTGGACTTACCCGGAAAGGCCAACCCAACCCTCCCATGCCAAGGGCCGAGGTGGTGACCGTGGAAAGCCAAACCATCCACTTCCTCTGCAACAACGGCTGCTCGCCACAAGACATCATGGTCCTGGCCAGCAAAGTCATCAAATAACAAAACAAAAAGACAATGAGAAACCTCCTACCCTATCTTGCTGTACTCCTTGCCTGCGGGCTAGCCTCCTGTAAGGCAAGGACTGCATCACCCGAGAATCCGACCTGCGAAAAGGAGGCCATGGAATTGTACTGCAAATACGCCGACCATGCCAACCTCACCGTGGCCTATCTTGGTGACCTCAACGTGAACGGAACGTGTATCGACGCCTTGATGCTGCAAGCCGACAACGAAACGGAATGGGAAACGCTGAAACGGGATTTCGGCTTTATGCCTTGCGACACCACTGTCTTTAACGGCCCAAACGAGAACAACCCCGTGATGGTGGGCGTTGGCATTGAAACCACTTTCTATGACGATGCCACGCTCGACACGTTGACCGACATCAGCCAAATACCCGAGGAAGACATTGAAAGATTCACCCTCATGGTTGCCGACAAGATCCGCGAAATCATGGACAGCTTCCAAGCACCCGACTCCTTGCTGCCCAGTACCGCCATCGTCATCGGCCAAGGCGAAATCGAACGCGAAGCCTCCGACAGCACCTACAATGACTACATCATGAACGTGGCACGCACCGTCGTCATGGGACTGCTTAGCGAGAAAATACATTCGAATTCGACCCCCAACCCCAGCCTGCAACAGCTCAGGGACTGGAACGACAGCATCATGGACGACGCCCAAAGCCACGGCCACAAAGGCTACATCACGGCCGCTGACAACGAAGAACGCACCTTATGGCTCTTCTTCTATGACGACCAAAAGGAATGCAACACCATCATCAACCATATCCGCGAAGACATTATCATCAACCAATAGATTTTTACCATGAAGAAAACATTTATCCTTTTTGCTTTCCTGATGTTGGGGACAGGCCTTTACGCACAACAGACCAACCTCACCGAGGCGGTCGACTTTACCGTGACCGACTGCCACGGACAAACCTACAACCTCTTCGAAATCCTCGACCGAGGCCAGGCCGTGTTCATCGACTTCTTTTTCAACTCATGCGGCCAGTGCCAAGTGATCTCGCCCTACATCACCGGGTCGTATACCCAGATGGGCTGCAACATGCACGATGTGTTCTACATCGAGATCTCCTATATCGACAGTGACGCCGTTTGCCAACAATGGGCCGATCGATTCGGCGTCGAATTCCCCACAGTCGGAAGGGAAGGCGGCGGCAACGAAGTCTTTGACCTTTATGGCATCATGGGCTGTCCTACCCTCGTCCTCATCATGCCCGACCGAAGCATCCCCATCCAAGGGCTGATGCAGCTCTACCCCATGTCGGTGCAGGACGTGGTCAGCGCCATGCAACGTAACGGCCTGCAACCTCACGACTGCACCGGTACGCTGACCGTCAACCCGCAAACCATGCACATTTATAATGACGGCGAGACCTATCAGCCTGGCCATCTGACCATCGCTAACAATACTACGGAAGATGTGACTGTCAACGCTTTCACGGCCGACCCCATCTTTTCGTTGAATTGCCAGTGTGAAGGCGATGATGTCACTGCAGGAATGACGGTCTTCGCAGGACAAACCGTCACCGTGGACGTCTATGTCGATGTGCCTGTCAAGATGAATTTCGAAGGAAAGCTGTATGTAAACACCTCGGCAGGCAACTTCGAAGTCGACATCGTTTATGAAATGACCGCGGACGTTGACGAGAACACATCCACACCCACCTTGTTCCCCAACCCCGCCAACGAAAGCGTGATCCTCCGAGGCGAAAACCTTGGCACGATAAACATTTTTAACGCATTAGGCCAAAAAGTCGACACCTTCTTTACGAAAGAAGACCAACTTGAAATTACAACCTCCAAGTACCCCAACGGCATCTACTTCGTCAAGACCAGCAATGGAAAGACGCAGCACTTGGTGATTGCCCACGAATAAGTACTGTTACTTTGTTTTGGTGAAACCGCGACCCAGGCAAAAGCTTGGGTCGCGTTTTATTTAGATTTGCCTTTCAAGAATATATATATTGTTAAAATTATTTAAAGTAAAGTATTGCTTTTGTTTTGTACCTTTGTAATCGTTTTTCAGCAGCTATCCTGCACGTTATTATAGAATTAATAATCTGATAATCAATAAAATAAAACGATTAACAAAGTATAGTACAAAATGAAAATAAAAAAACCTATGAAACAGCCTATTAAAGTAACTGAAGCCATCTTCCCGATGCCCGTTTTGCTCGTGGCCACGTATAATGAAGACGGCACTATCGATGTGATGAACGCCGCATGGGGCACCATGCTCGACCGCGACCGCGTGGCCCTCAACCTGACCGAAACCCACAAGACCGTGGAAAACATCAAGCAACGCAAAGGCTTTGTCGTCCATATCGCCGATGCCGCCCATGTGGTGGAAGCCGACTATTTCGGCGTCGTGTCCGGCAAGACCGAGAAGGACAAGTTCGCCAAGAGCGGTCTCACCGCGACCAAATCCTCGCTGGTGGACGCTCCCATCATCAATGAGTTGCCCATCGCCATGGAGTGTGAGTTCATTGAATACCAAGGTGACGACACGGGCCTTGGCGTCATCGGGAAGGTGCTGCAAACCTCCGTCGAGGCCAGTAAGATGAAAGACGGCAAAGTGGATGTGGAAGCCCTTCAAGCCATCACTTTCGACCCCTACACACACGGCTATTACCAAGTCTCGAAGCGCGTAGGCGAGGCCTTCAAGGACGGCTTGAAACTGAAGTGATTATCGGGAATAACTAGATTAAGCATCACTATGCGCAAAAGCCTGATTGTTTTAGTCTTTATGATACAATCATCATTGCTATCCATGGGACAAATCGACCTCCACAGCCACGCCATCACAAAGGGTTATCTCGACTACATCAAGGCCAACGGTGCCGAGATGGACGAAGGTTTTCCCATTCCCGCTTGGGATGCGGAACAGCATATCGCCTTTATGGACAAGGCGGACATCCAAACCGCTGTGTTGACCATGCCCGCCCCTCAGCCTTGGTTTGGCGAGAACCTTCCATTGAGACAGTATGGCGAAAAGATCGTCCGCCTCGCCGAAATCGACGTGGTACCTGAGTATTTGGAGGAATATATGGCCTTTGCCAAGGAAGTCGGAGAAACCTCTGTGAAGGTGGAACCCGGTGTGCTGACCCTCTTCTCCATGCAAACCAAGGAAGATCCTTGCAAGATTTATATCCTGGAAATCTACGCCGACCAAGAGGCCTACCAAAGCCATATCCAGACCGCCCATTTCAAGAAATACAAGGAAGGCACGGCCAAGATGGTGAAAAGCCTAAAACTGATTGATGTCAACCCGCTGGCGGGAATGATCAAGTAGCACCCCAGCTATTTCCCCAAATACTCGCTAGGCGTGAGCCCAGTCATCTTCTTGAAGAGGCGGGTGAAATGATGAGGGAAATCGAAGCCCAGGAGGCGCGAGGTCTCGCTGATGTTGTGACCGTTCATGAGCAGGCTCTTGGCTTGGTTGATGATGTAGTTGTGGATGTAGCCGATGGCTGTTCCTCCCGTGGCCTTGTGGACGATATCGCCGAAGTAACGAGGCGAATAAGCCAACTCTGAGGCGCAATAGGCGACGGTGGGCAGGCCTTGTGTCAGTTGCCGATTCTCGCGAAAATACTGTTGAAGCAGGTCGTGAAAGCGTTTCAAGAGATCGCTACCACCATTATCTTCTTCAGAAAGTTGCCGCTGGTAGATTCGGTTACAGTATTCCAGTATCAGGTGCAGATAGCCCAACAAGATGCTTCTGAGCGAGGACGAGTCGTCGTGAGTTATCAACTCTTGTCGCATCTGGTCGAGCAGTTGTGTAATGCAGCGCCATTCATCAGGCTCCATCCGCAGCGAGCCGGTGAAGAAATAAGAGAAATACTGGTAGCGGCCAATTTGGCGTTCCAGTTCAGAGCCGTGCAGCAGTTCGGGCGACCACAAAAGCACCCATCCACTCAGCGAAATGCGCTCCCCGTTGTCCTCCAAACCGCCAATCTGTCCAGGCTCAACGGCAATAATCGAGGCATCGCTCGCCTGCACGGTTTTCATGCCATACGAGAGATCTTTTGGAAACTGACGCTGGATAAACAACCCATAGACACCGTAGTTGTTCAGGCTATGACGGAATGGAGCCAGTTCGTCATAGTGAATAATACTGACCAATGGATGCAGCTCGGGAGCATCCACAAATCGGGCATAATCGTTGGGACTATCTATTTTCAGAATCTTCTTCATTGCGATGCAAAGGTAGGATTAATTTGGAAAAGCAGTGGAAAAATGGTACTTTATTTTATATATTATAGTCATTTTCTGCGAAATTGGTATCTATTCAGCCAATTTGTGTAATACTTCTTTTAAATAACAGGTGTACTTTTGCCAACGAAATCAGAATTAGACCTAAATGAAAAAGATGCTTTGGTTACTGGCAGCAATACTGATTACAGGTTGCTCGAAGAACAACGAGACTTTTGCACAGACAATGGAAGAGACAATGTATATCACTATCGGAGAAGAGACGCATACTGTAACGATGGAAGACAATGTTGGCACAAGGGCCTTGGTCGCTGCATTGCAAACGGACAACATCACCTACGTGGCACACGATTACGGCAACTTTGAGAAGGTGGGCTATGTCGGGCAGTCATTCCCCACGGCAGACCACCAAACCACCACTTCTGCGGGCGACCTTGTCTTCTACAACGGCGACAACATCTGCATCTTCTACGGTAGCAATTCTTGGTCCTATACCCGCATTGGAAAACTCGACAACTTGTCGGCTGACGAGGTGCGTCGTTTCGTCAAGGCAGGTGAAGGTGAAGTGGCTATTACGCTTTCATTACAACCAATCCATACGGGAATCCAAGAGCTCTCGCTCGGTGAAAACGACGAAGGAATAACCTACACCATTACTGGGCAGATTGCGCCCAAAGGCTATAAAGGCATTGTAATTCAAAACGGGAAAAAGAGAATAAACTATTGATACCATGAAAAAAACCATCATCTTGGCAGTGGTAGCACTCATGACCGCCTGCAACAACCAACCGCAAACAACAGAAGCAACAAAAACAAAAGAAGAAATGAAACAAGAACTGAACCTCACGCAGGAGTGGAACAAGGTGTTCCCGCTGAGCGACAGAGTAAATCACCGCAAGGTGACATTTGAAACCCAATACGGTCTGACGTTGGCGGCAGACCTCTATACACCAAAAGATGCCGAAGGCAAATTGGCGGCTATTGCCGTGAGCGGGCCTTTTGGTGCCGTCAAGGAGCAATCGAGCGGCCTCTATGCCATGAAGATGGCAGAGCGTGGCTTCGTGACACTGGCCTTCGACCCGTCCTATACCGGCGAAAGCAGCGGTGAACCGCGTCGCACAGCCTCGCCTGACATCAACACCGAGGACTTCATGGCCGCAGTCGATTTCCTGTCGAAACTGGACAACGTAGATGCCGAACGCATTGGCATCATCGGTATCTGTGGCTGGGGTGGCATCGCCCTCAACGCTGCCGCCGCCGACACCCGCATCAAGGCCACCGTGGCCAGCACAATGTACGACATGACCCGTGTCAGCGGCAACGGCTACTTCGACAGTGAAGACAAAGAAGCGTCGCGCCACGCAGCCCGCGAGGCCATGGGCAAGCAACGCCTCTCCGACCCAATGGCAATGGCAGGCGGTGTCGTCGATCCCCTTCCTGAGGATGCCCCGCAGTTTGTCAAGGATTACCATGCTTATTACAAGACCTCACGCGGTTATCATGCTCGCTCGGGCAACTCGAACGACGGCTGGCGCGTCATCGGCACGCAGGCTTACGCCAATAGCCGTTTCCTTTATTACACCAACGAGATCCGCTCTGCCGTCCTCGTGATGCACGGCTCGGAAGCCCACAGCCGCTATTTCGGCGAGACCGCTTTCAAATATATGGTGGAGGGCCAGGCAGAAGGCTACCACTTCATCGGCAAACCCAATCCCAACCCTGAGAACAAGCAACTGCTCATCATCCCAGGTGCCACCCACTGCGACCTGTACGATGGTGGCGAGGGCAATTACATTCCGTGGGATAAGTTGGCGGAGTTTTTCACTGAAAACCTGAAATAATACATAATGAACGAACAACCCACAGGAAAAACCTACGTTGGCAGTGATGAGCTTTATGCCGATGTGCAACGTTGCATGAAACTGGTTGCCGAGATGAACACCGGCTACCACACTGAGGCCGAGGTGCGCGCGTACCTGCGAAAAATAACAGGCTCCGACATCGACGACACCGTGCGTGTGTTTCCGCCGTTCAACATCAACTATGGCAAGAAGACCACCTTCGGCAAGGGCAGTTTCGTCAACTTCGGCTGCACCTTCTTGGCACTTGGTGGCATCACGATTGAAGAGGGCGTTTTCATTGCGCCTCATGTGGTTTTGGCTTCAGAATACCATCCCGAAGACCCGGAAACAAGACATTCCTTACTCACCAAGCCCATCGTCATCAAGAAGAACGCCTGGATTGGTGCCAATGCCACGATATTGGCGGGCGTCACCATCGGAGAAAATGCCATTGTGGCCGCCGGCGCCGTGGTGGGAAAGGATGTCCCCGACAACACCATTGTGGGCGGCGTCCCTGCCAAGGTGATTAGAATGATCAAATAAGAGCCGAAATGAAACGATGTAATCTGCAATCCAGGCTATAAACTAATGACTATGAAAAAGACAATCATGATGGTCGCCGTCGCATTGACAATGGCCGCCTGTGGAACGCAATCCACTAAAGAAAACGCAAAAGAAATGAATACCCTCACCTTTACTACCGAGCAGGCAGCCTTCATGTCGGCCATCGCCTGCAACGAGGCCAAAGCCGACTATACCGCCTTGGCCGAGGCCATCAATGGCGGCTTGGATGCCGGCCTGACGGTCAGCCAAATCAAGGAAGCCCTGTCGCAACTCTATGCCTACACGGGATTTCCGCGCTCGTTGAATGCCCTTGGCACTTTGCAGAAGGTATTGGAACAACGCAAGACCGAAGGCAAAACCACTGAAGAAGGTGTTGAGGCATCACCACTGCCGAACAATTACAATGCTTTGGCCCAAGGTACGGAAGTGCAAACCAAACTTTCTGGACAGCCTTTCAACTATGCGTTCTGCCCTGCCGAGGACTACTATCTGAAAGCCCATCTCTTCGGTGACATCTTCGCCCGCGACAACCTCACCCATGCCGACCGCGAACTCATCACCGTGAGTGCGTTGAGCGGTTTGGAGAACGTGATGCCGCAGTTGCAGGCGCATGTGCGTGGTGCCTTGAATATGGGTGTCACAGAGGAGCAGTTGCGCAGCATCCCAGTGGCATTAAAAGCCGCGGGGCTGCAAGCCGAGGCTTTGCGTTGTGAGGCCGCCATCGCCGCTGCTGTGGACGGCAAGGCAGATGTGGTGTGCGCACAGTCACCCTGGCCCATCGGAGAACCCAACACTGCATACGCCCAATATTTCATTGGCAACAGCTACCTCGCTGTCCTCGATCCCGCGAGCGGTCTCTGCAACGTCAGCTTCGAACCCGGATGCCGCAACAACTGGCACATCCACCACGGTGCCGTGCAGATGTTGATCTGCGTGAGCGGTCGCGGTTGGTATCAGGAATGGGGCAAGGAAGCCGTCCCGTTGGTCCCCGGCACCGTCATCGCCGTTCCCGAGGGCGTGAAGCACTGGCACGGCGCCGCCAAAGACAGCTGGATGCAGCACCTCACCTACCATGCTAATGCCCAACCCGGCAACAGCAACGAATGGCTGGAGCCTGTCACCGACGAACAGTACGACACGTTGAAATAATCAGTCTAGGCACATAAAACCACGTGAACAATCCGCAACCCAAGCGAAGGCTTGGGTTGCGAAATTTTGTATTTTTGCCCGCCGATAGTAAAAGCAAAGCCCTGTGTCGATTCTAAAAAGAAAATATCCGTTTGAAATCAACGACCATCAGGTTAAAGAGGGTCTGATTGCTTTTGCCATTGTCTTTTTACTTCTCTTCTTCTTACAACCTTTCGGAATCAGTGAATATGATGGGAACAAATTACTGGTGTCCCTGGCGTTTGGCTTGATTACGTTCGGATGCTGTATAGCACTGGAATCTTTCATTGTCGTCCCTTTACAGAAACATGTCAAGATTTGGCGAATTTGGCATCAGGCCGTGACGGTTTTCGTGGAGATTCTAATCATTGGAATCTGCAATTTCATCATGGCCTGTATCTTTTTCCAATACCCCATGGAACTGGCGGCGTGTTTGGAAATGGTTTATTTCACAATTATCATCGGCTTGATTTATACGGTTTTTTACACATCCCTTTCCTATCAGAAATATATGCGAAAGCGGTTGGATGCCCTTCTGGAAAAGACCACACAAGAGCAGGAAGGCATTCAAATTACACTTCATGACAACCGCGTCAGAGGCAACGACTTGTGCATTCCACTCAACGACTTGCTCTACATCGAAGCGCAAAAGAATAATGTGGCCGTGTATTATTTGAGCAACGGACAATTAAACCGAATTGAGATCCAGTCCACGCTGGCTTCCGTGCTCAACGACCTCAAGGACCATCCCAATATTTTCCAATGCCATCGTTCTTTTGTGGTGAACCTGAACAGGATCACCTCCGCAAAAGGGAACTCCAACGGCTACACCCTTGAACTCGGTGGAGGCCTGGCGACGGTTCCCGTGTCCCGTTCATTCGTGCCCAAACTCAAGTCGTTCGTCATCTAAACAGCTCCATCCTAGTTTTCCGTCCTTGTTTCTAGCTATCCGTCCCAAGTGTTTGGCAGTGTGGATGATTGGGTCTATTTTTGCATTTGAAAACATCGAAATTCAAATGTCAAACCAATCATCATTTTGTATCATGAAAAAGCTATTCATTACCGTTCTGGTTACCATGATGGCCTTCGCTACGGCCAGCGCCCAACAAGCCGAAAAAGTCCGCTATTCAGAAATCAAAGGAAACTATAATCCCAAGGAATATGTCCGGCAGGCTACCGACCCGTACCATGTGGGTTGGTATGAAGCAACTTCGTTTTTTATTCCTGGTATTGGGCAACTCCTCTCTGGTGAGACGTGGCGTGGTCTAGCATTCATGGGTGGAGAGGCCATCCTATTAAGTATTATCAAAACGTCCGCCGAGAATGTCGTCAATGTCGCTATTACCAACGAAAGTGGCTTTCTTACTGGTTACACGGATCCCAAGGTGGGCAAGAGGAACATGGCGGTCATGCTCACTGCACTTGGGCTCGACCTTGGCCTATCCATTTGGTCCTGTATCGATGCGAGAAATGTCGCGAAGGTCAAGAACATGTACTATCAAGACCTAATTAATGGTAAAAAACCAGTTGAGTTAAGTTTTGCTCCTTCGGTTTCCTTTGTTCCTGATCCGTCCGGTGCACTTCAGCCTTGTGCCGGTGTATCGATGCAATTGAAATTCTGAATGGATTATTCAGTGAATCTGAAACTTTTTTCGTTCAAATCCGTCTTATTGTTGTTTTATTAAAACCCCAATCCATAATGAAAAAAACAAACGCTATTGCCATGTTGTTTTTATGCATCATGGCAGCAGGCTGCGGACAAAAGGCAGTCAAAACTCCCGAATCAAAGAGAGAAGTTTTCCCGGCCATTGAGCTGAGCAACATGGACACCACCATCAACCCTGCGGACGACTTCTATCGCTATTGCAACAACAACTGGCTGAAAAACAACCCGATTCCTGAAGAGAATCCTTACTACGATGCCTTCGCGGAAGTTAGTGACCGCACCAAGCTGCAAATCAAAGAGATTATTGACGAAGCGATTCATAATAGCAAAGCCGAACAAGGCAGTGTTGCCCAGAAGATTCGCGACTTCTACAATGCGGGCATGGACTCGGTGGCCATCAACGAGCGCGGCTACAGAGAGTTGCTTCCCTATTTCGAGAAGATTGACCAATTAAGTGACAAGTCGCAACTTGCAGAGATCATAGGCCAACTCCATGATGAGGGTTTTAAACCCTTTTTCACAGCTGGTTGCATGGTTGATTGGAAGAATGCTGACAGGTACATTATGGTGGCCTTCCAAGACGGCCTCAGCCTTCCTGTCCCTGATTTGTATCTCGAAGAAGAGACACAGGTAATATGTGACTATTATGTAGAGCACATTGCTAACATGTTCCGACTTACCGGCACCGATTCAATCCTTGCAGCGCGGAAAGCCAAAAATGTTCTTGCCATGGAGACTGAACTTGCCAAAATCTCCATGCCCATGGAGGAAATGCTTGACCCTCAAAACCTTTATCATTTCTATAGCCGAAGTGAGTTTCAAGTCTCTGCTCCCAACTTCAACTGGGACAATTACTTCGCTGCTATTGGGGCACCGACCTTTGACAGCCTCAATGTGGCCTCGCCAAACTTCTTCATCGCCTTGGACAAATTCATCCAAAACACTGACCTTGGCACCATCAAGGACTACCTGCGCTGGAAGGTCATCACCAATAGTGCTCCCCTGCTCAGCGACGACCTTGTCACCGAAGACTTCAACTTCTTCAACGGATTCCTTTATGGCCAAGAGGCGCAAAAGTCCCGTTGGATTCGTGTACTCAACAAGACATCCAATTATTTGGAAATGGCTATCGGCCAACTCTATGTGGAGAAATTTTGCTCCGCCGAAGCCAAGGAACGTGCACAGGACCTTGTCGAAAACTTGCGCTTGGCTCTTGGCGAGCGTATCAAACGCCTCGACTGGATGAGCGAGGAGACTAAAGCCAAAGCCCTCCATAAACTCGAATGCATCAACATGAAGATTGGCTATCCCGACAAATGGTTGGACTATGGCAAGCTTGAAGTCACGCCTGAATCCTATTTCCAAAACGTGCGCCGCGCCATCCGCTTCGAGAATGCGAGAGACATGGCCAAGATAGGCAAGTTTGTTGACATGGACGAATGGGATCTGTCTCCTCAAACGGTCAATGGCAATTACAGGCCTGACAAGAACCAAATCACGCTCACTGCGGCTGTCCTTCAGCCCCCGTTCTTCAATATGGATGCTGACGATGCCGTCAACTACGGAGCCATCGGACAAGCCATCGGCCATGAGATGACCCATGGCTTTGACAACGCGGGACGTATGTACGACGAGAGGGGCAACCTCAACAACTGGTGGACCGAAGAAGACGATGCGCGGTTCACCGAACGCACCAAACAATTCGTGAAACTGTTCGATGAGTTCGAACTGTGTGGCCGTCACATCAACGGAACACTTACGCTCGATGAGAACATTGCTGATCTTGGTGGCCTCAATGTGGCTTGGGATGCCTACCAGATGACCGATGAAGCTAAAGCCAATAAAAGCATTGACGGCTTCTCGCCTGCCCAGCGTTTCTTTATCAGCTACGCTACTGTATGGCGCTGCAATATCCGTGACGAGGCCCTTGAACTCCAGATGAAGGAAGACCTGCACTCGCCGCACGAAGCCCGTGCCAACCGTGCCCTTGGATCGATGCCGCATTTCTATGAGGCCTTCGACATCCCTGAAGGAAGCAAAATGTATATTGCTCCTGAAGAAAGAGCTGCCATTTGGTAGAGAAGAGAAAAACAAGCTATTTTTTTACCATCAAGCCGTGGCTATTGAGCTGCGGCTTTTTTAATGGTGATGCCCCTCGCAATGATGGTGGCAGCTGGGGTCACCATAAACGATGGTGCCGTCGAGGAACATGGCCAGCACCTGCTCCACGGGAAGCTCGGGAGCGCCTGCGTGGATGCGGATGCCTAACTGGTTCAGCATGCTAACGGCACCTTGGCCCAATCCGCCACAAAGCACATCGGAGCAGCCTTGTTCGGCCAAGAACCTCGGCATCGCGCCGTGCTCATGCTCAGGTGCTTGCAGCACCTTTGAATCAACAATCTTTCCGTCTTCGACATCGAAAATGGTGACTTGTGGAGCCTTTCCGAAGTGCTGCCACAGTATGCCCTCGTTGGAGGGGATGGCTATTCTTTGGTTCATAATGATCGGTTTTTTAAATTTGCGGCAAAAACACTACATTTGATGAAACCGTCGATAATATGGAATCCGCAATTCGGGCAAAGGCTTGGGTTGCGGATTATTCACGTGTTGTTGAGTCGTTTTCCATCACAGTAATGGTCACAATTCGGCTGCCTCTATTGGCATGGAGGGTGATGACATCGGGCCATTCGCCAGTGAGAAACACCTCTTTGAAGCCGTTCAGCGAGGCGATACAGATTTTATCGGGGTTCTCGGCAGCGTAGCCACAGATGGCTGCCTCTATCATGCTGAGGGTCACTTCCTCGCCTGCCACCATGCGGTCGGACAGGGTGTCGAGAGCTTCGCGCAGCACCTTGTTGTTTCTCTTGAAATAGCCATTACTGGGACTTCCAGTACCCTCTTGGACGAAAGTCTGTCGTAGTGTGGGCAGATGATGGCGCAGATGCGTCTGGATCATCTTGAAGAGGGCCTGACGCTTCTTTGCAGCAGGCGACTCATAGACTTTGGCTGGCATTATAGGAGTGGAACGGACATAAGTTCTGCCATCTTTGCCTTTTACGTAAGTAAGTCCTCCGACAGTGCCGGATGTCATCTGGCCAGGGCCAACTTGATTGATTCTTGCCATTGCTATTCGTTTTATAACTGGTTTTCGGCTGCAAAGATACATAATTATTTCAGTATTCATTCACCCTTGTCATACTTTACCCATACTGTTGCCATAGTGTAGCCATAGTGTAGCCATACTTTAAAGTATAGCTACACTATGGGTAGACTATGGATAGACTATGAGTACAGTGTGGCATTGGTAGGATATCTTCAGATTATCTGCCTGCATCCGCAACTCGGGTGAAAGCTTGGGGTACGGAATTTTTTTTGCGGGTTATGGTCGGCAGACCCCCTCGGCCTGTGGCCAAACAGGTCCAACTCACCGAATAACTATTTTTTCTTTTGAAAAACTATTTCTACTCCATATTGAAATAAAGTCATTGTGTTCTTTTCCGGATCAAATTCAAATGTTGCCTCTATCGGGTCATACTTAAATTTGTCCTTGTCAACTGCTTCAAACGCAAAAACATCATCGCCAATCTGCGCAATCAATGTGTTTCCTTCTTTTGTTACAATAATATCCAAACCGAGTTCCGCGGAAAC
>JAEEGG010002774.1_pt1 | contig 44710 bp, 29 predicted proteins | sample 9134161 | NCBI WGS metagenome assembly JAEEGG01 (sample SAMN16246543, study PRJNA631951) | gut metagenome | biome: gut microbiome; feature: rumen; material: CR-attached | host: Bos | place: Iran: Karaj | collected 2018-10 | reverse complement strand
GAGAAGCGAAAATTAGTGTCGATTTTAATGTTCATAATAACAGGTGTTTGTAATGGATTGTTGTACTTTGAAAAACAGATAAAGGTACACATTTTTGTCGGTTTTGGAGAAAAAATGTATCTTTGCATCGTCGTTGCGCCGATGTGTCGGGCGTGTTGCGGGGGGCACCCTTCGCCCTGTCATACCTTCTGGTGAACGTCCCGATGAAGTTGAAGGAGGAAAGATAGATGCAGCCTGCACGTGCCATATCTGAACATAGAAGGACTATGCCCCAACACGGCCTTGGGGTGGCACATTATGGGCCATTTCCCTCAAAAAAAACAACCTGTGTTTTTGATGTAATCATCAGTAAACAAATTGGTTATTCCTACTATTCAGATTGTACTTTCACGGGCAAAGAACGCGATTCGGAAACAGGCTACGGCTATTTCGGTGCAAGGTATATGGACTATGAGTTGATGGCATCGTTCATTTCTGTTGACAGATATGCTGATAAGTATCCTTTTGCCTCACCATATGCATACTGCTTATGGAATCCAATACGATTAACTGACCCCACTGGAGACACAGTAGTAATCACGGGAGATCACGAACTAGTAGAGAAGGCCTTGTCCCTAATAAGGCTCAAAAGTAATAACCTTTATTTCTCGCTTGAAGATGGAGGTCAGCTTAAAGCTTTCCAAAGAGGCGAAGAACTAACGGCAGAAGAAGCATATATGCTTGAAATTATAAATTCAACAGAAGTCAAGATTGACCTGAGAGTACTGGACAATAATCATATAGCCAAGGGCTATACAATAAACGATGGTGGTGGAGCTTATTGTGGAAATATATTACGATATAATGCTGAGGGCAATGTTATTGGAGCCGATGCCACGCAAGCAATTAATATAAACACAATAAGTAAATTTGACAAGCTACTATGGTCAACGGGAGAACTAATTTGGCATGAAATTTCAGAGGCATATGAGGGAGGTTTAATTGCAATTAATACAAAGCAATATTCTACTCCTTCCAATAGGCAATCATCAACATATTTTGACGCGCATTGTGCAGCAAGTAGTCATTTCCTTGGGGATATTAAAACGGATTGCTCGAAAAACCCCACGTTTGCAGTATTGTATAACAAATGCAAAACAGTAAAACAATGAAACAAATAGTTTTAATTACATTTCTTTTCCTTTCATTTAGAGCTTTCTCTCAAGTAGATTGTAAGTTCTATGTAAGAATCCTTCAGAATCCCCCAACTATTGTGGAGGTGTCTAGGTGGGATCATGATGATGAAATGAGTATTTCCGAGTGGCCAGAATTGAAGGCAGAAGAAATAGCTGACACATTTATGGTATATCAATTATGTGTGGACAAAGGGGTGTATGTAATACAAGCTATTAGACCCCATGAAAAGGAGGATGAGTTCGGTTTTCGACATGGCTATCAAATTGTTTTCTGGGACGAGACTGCTCCTGTTGAGTTGAAAGAACTAACCACTGGTGATTGCATTTTTATTAAAATTATACCATTTTATAAAGCCAATCGGATGCCCGGTGGTCTTGACCGTCCAATTAAACTAGATGGAGTTTGGATTTCGCTGCCCCAGTATAATAGTGATAACATTTATCACGTTGAGTCATCTAGCATTTACAAACTGACACAGAGTGACTGTGATTGCGATAGTAGAATACTGCCCCTTAATGAATTCAAAGAAGCCATCAAAGAAAATTGAACCCACCAGCCCCCAAAATGGTAGATATGCACAACAGCATTTACACTCCTACAACATCAATTCCAACTCGGAATGACACCTACGCTCTTGCACCTAGCAAGTAACCCGGCCCCGCGGATGTTCGTTGCCGTGCCGTAGGTCCCGACCCGGCGGATGTTCCCACCCGACCCAGCGGATGTTCGAGACCGTTCCGTTGGCCCTACCCAGCGGATGGCCCGCGGGGTCGGAGTTATTTTTATTGGGTGTAAAGTGTTGATTATCTTGCAACAAACATTAATAGGCTTGACAATCCATCTACCTTGTCACAATCGACCTCAATTGTACCGTCTGTATTTTATACAATGTTTCGCGGATTTCCTTTAAACTTTCAACTTTCCACTACTTTAAACTTTAAACTCTCAACTTTAAACTCTCAATAACCAATAACCTATAACCAATAACCAATAAACATTCAATTATAGAACATCGAAAGAAACGAAAAACACGAAAATGCAAGCTGAAGCTTGGGGTTTAATTTCTCGCAGAAAGCGCGGAAAACGCAGAAGGATAGGGGCAAGCTTATTATCTCGCAGAAAGCGCGGAAAACGCAGATTTTACTATCAACTTTCCACTTTCCACTACTCTAAACTTTAAACTCTAAACTATCAACTTTCAATAACCTATAAACAATAACCTATAAACTCTCAATTATAGAACATCGAAAGAAACGAAAAACACGAAAATGCAAGCTGAAGCTTGTTTTTTAAAACACGAATTATCACGAATTAATCATGAATTAACCATGAATGGCTGGCGCGGGGTTATATTTCTGAGAGTTATTGTTTTTACGGATTGAAAATCCTTATAATATTTTGCGTCAGATTGCAAATCTGCCGCAACGGGTGGGGGCATGCTCTTTATGGGCATGCCCTTTGCATCAATGACTGTCAACTGTCAACTGTCAACTGTCAACTGTCATTAAGGATTTTTTCGGATTCTGGTTTTCGTTCATTTTTTTGTAGTTAATACGTGATTATTCGTTCATTTTTTTGTATATAGGAATGACGGCCGGGTTAACTGTGGTTGACATGGCTTCGGATCGGTCTCGAGAATAAATTTCTCGGACGCTCGCTTTGCACCATGTTAGCTGTGGTTGACATGGCTTCGGCTGGGTAGGGTGGACAGATAGGTGTGGTTGAGAATAAAAAAGTCCCAACCGAAGTTGGGACCTTTTGTGTATTGTTGCAAATTGCGATGGGCGCAATTACTTCTGCATGGATTTGAGACGCTCGGTGAGCATGGGGACAATCTTGTGGAGGTCGCCAACGATGCCGAGGTCGGCAACGCTGAAGATGGGGGCGAACTTGTCTTTGTTGATGGCAACGATGAACTCGCTCTCTTCCATGCCGGCGAGGTGCTGGATGGCACCGCTGATGCCGCAAGCCATATAGAGGTTGGGACGGACGGTCTTACCGGTCTGTCCGACCTGACGGCTGGCATCCATCACGCCTGCATCGACCATGGCACGGCTGCTGGAGACTTCACCGCCAAGCTCCTTGGCCAGCGCTTCGAGTTTGGAGAAGCCGTCCTTGGTGCCTACGCCACGGCCACCGCTGACGAGGATTTTAGCCTGGCTGATGTCGGTGATGACTTTCTCTTCTTTGACGGTCTTGACCACCTTGACGCGGCTGATCTTAGCGTCGTCGAAAGCGACTTTGTAGTCGACGATCTCGCCCTTACGGGTGGGGTCGGGAGTGAGTTTCTGCATTACGCCAGGACGCACGGTAGACATCTGGGGGCGGTTGTTCTTGCAAAGAATGGTAGCCATCAGATTGCCGCCGAAAGCGGGACGGGTCATGCGGAACTCTTTCTCTTCCTCGCTGATCTCGAGCTTGGTGGCATCGGCGGTGAGGCCGGTGACATTGCGGGCGGAGACACGGGGACCCAGGTCGCGGCCGATGGTGGTGGCACCGATGAGCAGGATGCTGGGTTTGAACTCCTTGATGATTTGGGTTATGGCCTCGGTGTAAGGCTCGGTAAGATAGGTCTGCAGATGGTCGTCGTCGCACACCAGCACCTTGTCGGCACCAGCGGCGATGAGGCTCTGAGCCTGGTCTTTGATATTCTTGCCAAGGAAGATGGCGACAACCTTCTCGCCCAGGGCATCGGCCAGCTCGCGGGCTTTACCTAACAGCTCGAGAGCTACATTCTGGATCTTGCCATCGCGCTGCTCGGCGAATACATAAACGTCTTTATATTCTGCTAAATTCATGGCTATTAGATAATATGTTTCTCTTTCAGTTTATTGACAATAAGCTCGACGGCTTCCTCGGGGCTGACCTCGAAGGTTTCGCCGGCAGGTTTGAGCTGCTTGGGGAAGGACTTGAACACCGAAGTGGGTGAACCAGCCTTGCCGATGCGGTCTTCGGGGACATTGATGCGGTCGGCACCCCACACTTCCACCTCCTTGTCGAAAGCGGTGACGATGCCGCTGACGGTCATGTAGCGGGGCTGAACGGCGCTGGCCAGAGCGGTGACGACGCAGGGGGCCTGCATCTGAAGAATCTGGTAGCCGTCCTCCATCTGCTTGCGGATGGTGAAGGTCTTGGTGGCCTCGTCGTATTGGAGGTCTTCCATGTAGGAGACCTGCGGGAGGTCGAGGTGCTCAGCAATCTGGGGACCTACCTGTGCGGTGTCGCCATCGATGGCCTGACGGCCGGTGATGACGAGGTCGAAGTCCATGGTGCGGAGGGCACCGGCAAGGGCACTGGAGGTGGCCAAGGTATCGGCACCACCCAGCTTACGGTCGGTGAGCAGGATGGCACGGTCGACACCCATGGCGAGGGCCTCGCGAAGGATGGCCTCGGCCTGGGGCAGACCCATGGTGATGACGGTGACGTGGGCACCGTACTTGTCTTTAAGCTGGAGAGCAAACTCCAAACCGCCCTTATCGTCTGGGTTCATAATGCTGGGAACGCCCTCACGAATCAGCGTGCCGGTTTGCGGATTGATTTTCACCTCGGTGGTGTCCGGCACTTGTTTTATGCAAACTACGATTTTCATTTCTTTTCTTTGAATTGAAGATTTTTTCCGGACGGGATGGGCAGGCGGCCCAACCTGGCGGAAATCACTCGATACTATTTAAACAATTTGCCGGCGATGACCATACGCTGCACCTCGCTGGTGCCCTCGTAGATTTCGGTAATCTTGGCGTCGCGCATCATGCGCTCAACGGGATACTCGCGGGTGTAGCCGTAGCCACCGTGGAACTGGACAGCCTTGGTGGTAACCTCCATAGCGGTTTCGGCGCTGAAGAGCTTGGCCATGGCAGCATCGGCGGAGTAAGGAAGACCCATGTCTTTTTTGTAGTGAGCCGAACGGCAGAGCAGACGGGCAGCCTGAACTTTGGTTTCGAGGTCGGCCATCTGGAACTGGGTGTTCTGGAACTTGGCGATGGATTTGCCAAACTGTTTGCGCTCCTTGGTGTACTTGACGGTCTCGTCGATGGCACCCTGGGCAATGCCGAGGGCCTGGCAGGCGATGCCGATACGGCCACCGTCGAGGGTCTTCATGGCCAAGCCGAAGCCTTTGCCAAGCTGACCGAGCTGACGGTCCTTGGGGATGCGGCAGTCCTCGAAGATGAGCTCGGTAGTGGCGCTGCCACGGATACCCATTTTCTTTTCTTTCTTGCCAATGCTGAAACCGGGGTCGGTCTTCTCGACGATAAAGGCGCTGATGCCTTTGGTGCCGAGGCTCTTATCGGTCATGGCAATGATGATGAAGACGTTGGCATAGCTGCCGTTGGTGATGAAAATCTTGCTGCCATTGAGCACCCACTCGTCGCCTTCGAGGACTGCGGTGGTTTGCTGGCCGGCGGCATCAGTACCGGCATTGGGCTCGGTGAGACCGAAAGCACCAATCCACTCGCCGCTGGCGAGTTTGGGCAGATATTTCATTTTCTGTTCCTCGGTGCCGGCCTCGAGGATGGGGGCTGCACAGAGACTGGTATGGGCGGAAAGGATGACGCCGGTGGTGGCGCAGACACGTGAGAGTTCCTCGACAGCCATACCGTACATGATGTTGGTTCCACCAGCACCGCCGTACTGGGTGGGAATGGGAATACCCATAAGGCCGATCTTGGCCATCTTGTTGACCGTCTCAATCGGGAAGCGTTCTTCCTCGTCGACTTCGGCAGCCAGGGGCTTAACCTCTTTCTCTGCAAATTCGCGAATCATCTGCAGGAAGAGCTGTTCTTGTTTGGTTAAACTAAAATCCATATTATTAATTCTAATTATGAGTTAGGAAGGGGGATAATTTATTTTACTGCAATAGTCTCAATCTCAACGAGCGCGCCAAGGGGCAGAGCCTGAACTGCAAAGGCGGCACGGGCGGGGCAATCAGAGGCATAGTATTTGGCATAGACCTCGTTCATGGGCTTGAAATACTCCATGCTGGCCAGCAGGCAGGTGGATTTGACCACATCCTTGAAGGTGAAGCCGGCCTCGTCGAGGATGGCTTTGATGTTTTGCATAACCTGCTCGGTCTGGGCCTCAATGCCTTCGGGAATCTTGCCGGTGGCGGGGTCGATGGGCACCTGGCCAGAGATGTAGAGCGTGTTGCCAGCCAAAATAGCCTGACTGTAAGGACCAATGGCTGCGGGAGCCTTGGGGGTGTTGATAACTTTCTTCATATTGTTATGTTATTTATTTTAATTATTGTTTTTAATATAAATTGAATTTGCAAAGATAATATTTTTTTTTCAAATAGTGCTTTATTGTGGAAAAATATCTGAAAATTTACATTTACGATTTTAACCAATCTTCTCATTACGAGCATATAAACAATTTATCACAAAAAAAAGCTTGAGCGTATGCTCCTACCCTTTTGAGGAGCGGGGAAGGCCACGACTGAGACTGAGAGCATGCGGGCACGGAGGAGGCGAAGAAGACTGCCTTATGTTAAAAAAAGAGGTGGTGGATGAAAAAAAATTATGATAATCGGAAAAAAGGTGTATTTTTGCACGATTTAGAATTAATATAAAATACATATACAAATGAAAGATATTTTTGCAAGAATCAAAGAGTCTACTGGCGGTCCTCTGGGCCAATACCGCAAACTGGCCGACGGCTATTTTTATTTTCCCAAGCTGGAAGGCGAACTGGGACCCGAAATGACCTTCAACGGCAAGAAGGTGCTCAACTGGAGTCTGAACAACTATCTGGGTTTGGCCAACAATCCCGAGGTGCGTGCCGCCGACGAGGAGGGCGCCCGTCGTTGGGGTCTGGCCTATCCCATGGGGGCCCGCATGATGAGCGGCCACACCGCCCTGCACGAGGAGGTGGAGGCCATGCTCTGCGATTATACCCACAAGAAATACGGCTACCTGCTCAACTTCGGCTATCAGGGACAGATTAGCATCCTCGACACCATCGTCAGCCTGCGCGACGTTATCGTCTACGACAGCGAGGCCCATGCCTGCCTCATCGACGGTTTCCGCGTGACCGGTGCCAAGCGTTTCAAATACCAGCACAACGACATCGAAAGCCTGCGCAAGCAGCTCACCCAGGCCACAGCCTTGGCTGAGAAACAAGGGGGCGGCATACTGGTGGCCACCGAGGGTGTCTACGGCATGGAGGGCGACCTCGGTGCCTTGGACAAGATTTGCGCTTTGAAGAAGGAGTTTGACTTCCGCATCCTTATCGACGATGCCCACGGCATGGGCGTGATGGGACCCGAAGGCCGCGGCACCCACACCCATTTCCACTGCGAGGACGACATCGACCTTTATTTCTGCGCTTTCGCCAAGACCATGGCCATCATTGGCGGTTTCATCGGTTGCAACGACCCCGACATCATCACCTATCTGCGTTTCAACATGCGCAGCCAGATTTATGCCAAGAGCCTGCCGATGCCCATTGTCTACGGTGTCAAACGCCGTCTGGAAATCATCAACCAGCATCCCGAATTCCGCGAGAAGTTGTGGGACCTCTCCAACTACCTGCAGCACTCACTACAGGCCGAGGGCTTCAACACCGGTGTCACCGAGTCGCCCGTCACACCTGTTTTCTTCCCCGGCGATGTGAACCAGGGCACCAACGTGGTCGTAGACCTGCGTGAGAATTACGGCATTTTCTGCTCCATTGTGGTTTACCCTGTGGTACCGAAGGGCCAGATTATGCTCCGAATCATCCCCACCGCAGCACACACCCGCGAACAAGCCGACCGCACCATCAGCGTGTTCAAGGAGGTTAAGAAGAAACTGGACGCTGGCGAATACAACAAACCCATGCCCGACATGCATATTCGCAAGTAGGACGGAAAGAAAACGTGGGACCAGTCGGTTTTTATTTAAAAGTAAAAAATGAAATATAAGCTCGTTTGTAAGAAATGTGGTGAAACCATCGGCACTTTCAGCGATTGGTTTGCCAATGACCAAAAGTGTAAGTGTGGTTCTAATTATGCCGAGGTGGTTTACCCCGAGACCAACTACCGCCGTCTGCCCGAATACTTTAAGGGCGAGGTGAAGAATCATTTCCACTATTTCGAATACCTCCCCCTCGAACACAAAGAGAACGTTGTCTCTTGCAACGAGGGTGCCATTCCCATGGAACGCTGGGAGCACATGGAGCGCACGGCTAAGGAGCGGTATGGTATTGACTGCAAGGTGTATATGTACCGCAACGACCTCAACGGCGGCACGGCTTCGTTCAAGGATGTCAGCGGTTCGCTGGCAGCCTCGGTAATGAAAGAGAACGGGGTGAAGGAGTATTGCCTCGCCTCGACCGGAAACGCTGGCACCGCCTATGCCACCTACCTGGCCAAGGCTGGTATTAAGTTCACCTGCTTCAGCCCTAACTGGGTGGATGAAAAGACCGTGGAGGCCATTCAGAAGACTGGCCAAAAGCTGATTATCAGCAAAGGAACCTATGGCGATGCTAAAAAAGAGTGCGCCGACTACCATGCCGAAACGGGCGTGATGATGTCGTGCGGCAACACCGACCCCATCCGCGTGGAGAGTAAGCGCACCATCGTGTTTGAGTGTTTACGCCAGATGGGACAGCTGCCTACTGTCTATATGCAGGCAGTGGCTGGAGGCACCAGCCCCATTGCTTTTGAAAAGGGTTTCCGCGACATCCGTCCCGACTATCCCCAGTGCCACATGCCACGCATGCTGCTGGTGCAGCAGGACGAGTGCGACCCCATGGTAACTGCTTGGGAATGGGCAAAGGAGCATAATTTCCCCGTAGACTTTGAGCATCATTATGAGGCCAAGAAGGACTGCAAAACCCGCATTGGCATCCTCACCGCTGCCAATCCCGGCAACTATCCCATCGTGGCACCGCTGGTTCGCAACAGCGGCGGCGACTTTATCCGCGTGGAAGAGGCCAGCTTGCCTAAATTCGGACTCCAGATGAAGCGCGAAACGGGTGTGCTGATGGGCCCAGCCTCTATGGTTTGTTATGCCGGCTTCTATCGCGCCCTGGAGCAGGGCCTCATCAAGCAAAACGATGTCGTCCTACTCAACTGCGGCGAAGGCAGCTCCCGCTCACAATGGTTTGTTGACGAGGTGGAAAAATTAGAAAAAGCATGATTGACTTCCACAACAAAGTTGTTTGGATAACAGGGGCTTCGTCGGGTATCGGCGAAGCCTCTGCTTATCGTTTCGCCCAAGCCGGTGCCACCCTTATACTTACGGCCCGCCAAGCCGAACAATTGGAGCAAGTGGCTGAGAAATGCAAGCAATTAGGAGCCCCCAAGGCAAAAGCCTTGCCTTTCGACCTTTCGCAACTGGACCAGTTGGAGAGGCTTGCCAGCGAAGCTTGGGAACAGTTCGGTCGTATCGACATTTTCTTCAGCAATGCCGGCATCAGCCAGCGCGGCACCACAGTGGAAACAGACCTCAGCGTCATTCGTCGGGTTATGGACCTCGACTATTATGCCCCAGTCATCCTCACCAAAGCCCTACTACCCCGCATGATTGCACAAGGAGGGGGCCAGCTGGCTGTTACCACCAGTATTGCAGGGCGTTTTGGTTTCCCGATGCGGTGCGCCTACTCAAGTGCCAAGCACGCCCTCTATGGATTTTTCGAAACCATTCAAGCTGAGAACTATAAGGACAACATACATGTAACCATCGTATGTCCAGGACGCGTGCAAACCAACATCTCTTTACATGCGTTGGAAAGCGACGGCCGCGAACACGGCCAGATGGATGCCGGCCAAGCAGGCGGTATCACCTCACAACAGGCGGCCGAGAAGATTGTCCGCGCCATTTACCGCCGTCGACTTGAGGTACTGGTGGGAGGCAAAGAGTTGCTAATGGTATACATCAAACGCTTCTTCCCTACCCTTTGCGCAACCCTCGCCCGCAAAATCAAAGCCACTTAAGGAGATTATCGGGCACTATCTACCAAGCAGTTGGATATGGACTGCTGGGGATTGTTTATAATTTTACCTTATACATACCCATCAGGCGGAAGAAGAACTTGGGAAAGGCTTTCTTTCTATCACGTTTGAGCATGTTGATGGTGATGTGGGGTTTCTTCATGATGGTGAGTTTGTGGGCCTCAACCAATTCAATCAGCGTGCCATCGGGGTCCTCGATGTAGGTGAAGTGGCCGCTGGCCTCGCCCATGTCGAAATGGCCGTTGTCTTTACAACTGTCCACAGTAAAGGGATAGCCGAGCGCGTTGCTACGTTTCTCCAGCTCGCGCATATTGGTCACATCGAAACAGATCTGAATGAATCCTGGGTCACCCCAATAGCGACCTTCGTAAATCTTGCGGGGTGTGCGCTCCAAAGCCTGCACCAATTCGATTGTGCTGTCACCATAAAGAGGAGCAAAAGCTCCTTCGCGTTTTTTAGAATGGGTGAGCAGGAGACGGCGGTACTGCTGGTCGCCACCCTGCATAAACTGCAGGTCATCGAATCGACCGGTCTTGTCATAGAGTACCTTGTCATAACCCAATAAGTCGCAATAAAGTTTGGCGGTTTTGTCTATATCGGTGCAACCCATCATGGCGCCCACAATGCCGCCACCCAAGGTATGCTGGTTTATAAAGATACTTTCATCCTTAACTATCTGGAAATAATTACCCCATGGGTCCTGCACGAAGAAGGTTTCGCTGCCATCGAGCATCTGAGACAGCGGTCCCACCTTGTCGTATTTGGCTTTTAGCTGTTGGTGGAAGGCTTTCGGGTCGTGACTCTTTATTTTGGCGGCGAAAATACCCAAATCGCCCACTTGGATTTGGAAACTGATGGGCTGTGGGGCACGCTCGGAGTACTGCCATATTTCAAATCCGCCTCCCCCTTGCAGGTTCACGGCTATACAGGCATGGCGTTTCTGGGCTTTGCCACCGGTATAGGGCAACATTCGCTCTGCCACGGTGTCGTCCTCTAGGATACGTACATCCATCTGAAACATCTCAATATACCATTTCCACGCCTCACTAAAGTTCATACAGCCCACTCCAACCTGCTGTATGCCTGCAATAATGTAATTATTATCCATAACAATCATTCTATGTAATTGAATGCAAAAATACAACTTTTTCTCCACATATTTCCCTCTCATCCACAAAAAATGTGTATCTTTGCATTTTTATTATGCTGTTCAATTCGATAGAATTCCTTATTTTTCTGCCGATAACCCTCTTACTCTATTGGCTCTTGCGGCGACAATTGCGTTGGCAAAATGCCTTCGTTGTGGCCGCCTCTTATCTCTTTTATGGTTGGTGGGACTGGCGTTTTCTCCTCCTTATCGCCTTCACCTCTTTGTGCAGTTACTTTTCCGGACTCATCATTGGCAACAAGGCACTTGCTCCTAAGCGACGGCAATGGGCTCTGTGGGGAAATATAGTCATCAACCTCTTCATTCTCTGCCTTTTCAAATATTACGATTTCTTCGCTCAATCATTCGCCGATGTTTTTCTCCACGGCCGCTCCGACCACTTATTACTCCATCTGGTACTCCCCGTGGGCATCTCATTCTACACATTCCAAGCCCTCAGCTACAGCATTGACGTTCATCGCGGCAACCTTCCGCCTTGTCGCAATGTGGTATCTTTTCTGGCTTATGTGAGCTTCTTTCCACAGTTGGTTGCCGGACCTATCGAGCGTGCAACCAGTCTCCTTCCTCAATTCGAAAGGTCGAGAACCTTTGACTATCGCCAAGCCGTGGACGGACTCCGACAGATGCTTTGGGGATTTTTTAAAAAGATGGTCGTTGCCGACAGTTGTGCCCTATATGTCGACGAGATTTTTGCCCATCCTGATTGGTATAATGGTGCCACTTTGCTTCTTGCTGCTGTACTTTTCACCCTCCAGATATATGGCGATTTTTCAGGATATAGCGACATTGCCATCGGTTGCGCCAAACTCTTCGGCATCCGTCTCCGGCGCAATTTCAATGTACCTTATTTCAGCCGTGATGTGGCCGAATTTTGGCGGCGGTGGCATATCTCGCTGACCACTTGGTTTAGAGACTATATCTACATCCCCATGGGAGGTAGCCGTGTTCCCAAGGGCCGCGTGGTGCTCAACACCTTCGTCATTTTCCTCGTTAGTGGTTTCTGGCATGGGGCCAACTGGACTTTTCTGGCATGGGGAGCATACCACGCCATCCTCTTCCTTCCCCTCATTCTCCTTGGACACAACCGCCGTCACACCGATGTCGTTGCTGCCGGACGACCACTCCCCTCACTATTAGAGGTAGGACAGATGCTCCTCACCTTCTTGCTGGCTGTAATGGGATGGGTACTCTTTCGTGCCGACAGCATTCAGCATGCCTTCGATTACTATAAACACATGTTCTCCCACCTCTTCGACGGAACGCCCAACATCACCGCTCCTATCGATGCTTGGCTTATCGCCATCGCCGTGACCATCCTCACCGTGGTGGAATGGATTAATAGAGGAGAGCCCCATGAGTTTGCCCGTCAACCCCAGAGCCGCTGGCTCCGATGGGGATTCTACATCATCCTGCTCTTTATGATTGGTGCTTTTATGGTCACCAATGAGATGCCTTTTATCTATTTCCAATTCTAAGCCTTATGAAAAAAATCCTCCGTCGCCTGCTCCTCTTCATCCCCGTGGCCTTATTGGGCTATGTGCTGCTGATTTGGCTTTTGGGAGACTTGGGATGGGTGCGTTGTGCCATCACACGAATGGGCGAAGAAGGACACCTCAACAGCCGCGTCAAGGACATACGCAACTACCACAACGTAGACATTCTTTTCCTTGGGTCATCGCATTGCTATCGCACTTTCGACACCCGTTTTTATAATGCCAACGGCTATACTTGCTTTAACCTTGGCTCTTCCAACCAGACGCCCATCCAGACATACATCCTCCTCAGCCAATATCTCGACAGCATCAACCCCAAACAGGTTATCTTTGAGGTTCACCCCGACATCATGCGCAACGATGGGGTGGAGAGTGCCGTCAACCTCCTCTGCAATTCGCCCATCAATGGAGAGGCTTCGCGCATGGCATTCTCTCTCTGCAATATGAAAGTGTTCAATACTTGGCTTTATTCCGTTTATAATCAAAAGATAAGAAATCGACTCGAAACTTTCCGCGAAGACACCCTCATCCGCCACTATCGTTATATTCCGGGAGGTTTCTGCGAGGTGGACACCAACGAGTTTGTGATCAAACGCTACCCCCGCACAACACTCACCATCAACCCTAAACAACTGAACGCATTGAAAAAATGCATTCAATTGTTCCGAGACCGCAACATTCCTTACCTGCTTGTCGAGATACAAGATGCCTATCAACTCCGCAAAACCTTCACCAACCATCCTTGGTTTGAAGAGCAGATGAGTGCCTTGGGTCCATACCACTACGAAATACTCCCAATGGTTGATACTATCGATTTCTTCAACAGCAACCACCTCTCCAACCCTGGCATCAAACGCTACAATCAGCATCTTCTGCATTACATCGACTCGCTTCAACTTGTCCAACCATCTTTAATCTAACATACAACCATGAAACTCCTCGGCCTAATGTCCGGCACCTCCCTCGACGGACTCGACATCGCCTATTGCGACATCAGCGACACTCATTTTGAACTTCTTGCCGCTGAGACTTATCCCTACGACAGCCAGTGGACACAATGGCTATCCACACTCGAACATGCTTCGGCTTACGAATATGCGCTGGTCAATGTCGAACTGGGGCATTATTTTGGCAAACTGGTTAACCGTTTCCGTAAAGAGCATCCAGGCAAGGTCGATGCAATTGCTTCCCACGGCCACACCATCTTCCATCAACCCAACCTCGGACTCACCACACAGATTGGCGACGGTGATGCCATTGCAGCAGAGACAGGTCTCCCTGTGGTCTTTAATTTCCGCAATCTCGACGTGGCTCTTGGCGGTCAGGGAGCTCCGCTCGTACCTATTGGCGACCGACTTCTTTTTGGTCAATATGATGCCTGTCTCAACCTCGGTGGTATCGCCAATATCTCTTACGAGGTCTCCGATGCCACCGCTTCCGCTCGCAACAAAGGCAAAAAATTGCCCGAAACTCCTTTCCGCGAAGCCTACGACATCTGTCCTTGCAATATGGCACTCAACCATTTAGCGCGCATGGCAGGAAAGAACTACGATGCCGATGGCCTTTTGGCACGCAAGGGTAACATTAGAAAAGAAATCCTCAATCAGATGGATGCCCTTGACTATTACCGCCAACCATTGCCTAAAACCCTCGGAAAGGAGTGGTTTGTGGCCAATTTCCTACCGCTGCTTTATGCCGAAGGAGTAGAAGTTAACGACCTGCTTTGTACCACGGTGGAGCATATCGCACGCCAGGTATCCAATGCCATCAAAGGTCATGGTCTCACCACAATGCTTGTTACCGGTGGCGGTGCCAAAAACAAATTCCTTATCGCCCGACTTCAAGCACAAATACCCGGTTGCAAAATAACTGTACCTTCTGATAGTATCATCGACTATAAAGAGTCTATCATCTTCGCCCTCCTCGGCTATCTCCGACTGAATCGACGTCCCAATTGCCTCAGTTCCGTCACCGATGCCCGCTTCGACAACTGCGGTGGCAACATCGCTGGACTTCCCATAAAATCAAAATAGACAAAGGTCCGATTCTTCTTTCTGTCAACCCTCTACCATCAGCTCTACTGCCATTCCATCGGCCTGGAGGAGACCTCGGCGCGTGGGTTTATAATGGGTGGGAGTCTCTTCTATGAGACCCTCATCCTCAAAACGTTTCATTTTCTTTGTCAGTTGCGCATAAAAAGGACGCTCTACCTTTGCTTTTTCTATTCCCGCCGTGGTTCTCAGAGCGGTCATTACATATTCGTTGTATGCATCTGCCAACGTCAACGTCTCTTCCTCATGCTGGGGATTTCCTTCAGCCACCGTCTCTACATAACGGCCCACATCCGCCACGTTCCAACGCCTATTCCTTCCGTCAAAAGAATGAGCTGCAGCTCCCACACCTATGTAAGGAGTACGGTCCCAATAGCGACTATTGTGGCGCGACTGCTTCCCTGCTCTGCAGAAATTAGAAATCTCATACTGAATAAAGTTCTCCCTCGCTGCCCATTCCAACAATGTTCCATACTGAGATAACACCGTCTCCTCGTCGGCAGGAATGACCTTTCCTTGGGCTATCTGATGTTCCAGCATGGTACCTTCTTCCACCGTCAATGAATAAGCAGAAAAATGGCTTACTGGCAATGATTCCAACTGGTATAAATTATCCTGCCAGTCTTCCAAAGTCTGTCCCGGCAATCCGTAAATTAGGTCGATGCTGATATTGGAAAAACCAGCCGCTTCGACATTTCTCACCGCCTCTAATGATTGAAGGGCATTATGTCGGCGATTGAGCATTCGCAAGTCTTTATCTTTGAAAGATTGAACCCCGATACTTACCCTGTTGAAGAAGTCCAACTCTCGCAACTTCTTCGTATATGCAACCGTCAAATCTTCAGGATTGGCCTCAATGGTCACCTCCTCCAGTTGGCACGTATCGTAATTCTGCCTGATTGTCTCTACCACCTGAAACAGTTGTTCTATCGTCAGAATCGTTGGCGTTCCGCCACCAAAATAAATAGTTCGAAGAGGATGGTTCTGTTCTCCTCGCCGCAAATGCAATTCTTGACACAACGCCTCCACATACCCCTGCTTATCCCCCGCCGTCACCGACGAGTAGAAAGCGCAGTAGGTACACCGCCTATGGCAATATGGTATGTGGAGATAAAGAATACCTAAATGTTTCTTATGGTTCCTCGACAATAATACTTATTTCTCCCCTCCCAACAGTTGCTCAGCTGCCTGATAGGCACTTATCTTGTTTTCTAAAATCAACTGGCTCATCTGCTCGATGCGTTCCTCCATGCCGGGAGCGTTGTAAAAGCGGTCGCGCAAACCGTTGTCAATGGTCTCATTGAGAATGCGCAGATTCTGCTCTTGACGTTTCTTATAGAAATAGCCATTGGCCTTGGTAAAGGTCACATAATCCATCACGTTATTCCAAAGTTCGGTTAGGCCTTCCTTTGTATAAGCAGAACAGGTGGTAACCTTCACTTCATAACCCGACTCAGGCTTGGGGAACAGATGCAATGCATTGCGATACTGCGTAGCAGAAAGGTCTGCACGTACAGGGTCAATATCGCTCTTGTTGATAGAAATCATGTCAGCCATCTCCATGATGCCACGCTTGATGCCCTGCAACTCATCACCTTGGTTCATCAGCTGCAACAGCAAGAAAAAGTCCACCATCGAATGGGCAGCCACCTCGCTCTGCCCCACACCCACGGTCTCCACTATCACCACATCGAAGCCTGCCGCCTCGCAAAGGATAATAATCTCACGTGTCTTACGCGCGACACCGCCCAACGATCCCGCCGAAGGACTTGGACGAATAAATGCATTGGGGTCCACGCTCAGCTCTTCCATGCGGGTCTTATCACCAAGAATGCTGCCATGACTGCGTTCGCTGCTGGGGTCGATGGCCAATACTGCAACCTTATGGTTGTGTCCCGTGAGGTATTTCCCCAAAGATTCAATCGTGGTGCTCTTACCAGCTCCAGGCACACCCGTTATGCCCAAGCGAACTGACTTGCCCGAGTAGGGCAGACACCGTTCTATCACCTCTTGGGCTTTCTTCTGGTGAGCGTATAGCGAGCTCTCTACCAGCGTGATGGCACGACTGAGCAGCATGCGGTCACCATGCAGTACGCCCGATACAAGTTCTTCTACCGTGGGCTCATTACGCTTCTTTGCACGGAGCCTTTCCAATAGTGCAAGATTCACAGTCTCAACTGGTTTCTGTCCTTCTGCCACACTTAGGGCCGACTCATAGTCAAAATTGCTGTATAATTTGGGGTCTTCTTCGCTCATTTTGGTATTAATTTATTTCGATTTATATAACGTAAAAAATTCATTTATAGTATAGAAAAAATTATTTTTCAAAAAAATTTTGTCATGTCGTAAAAAGTTCGTACTTTTGCACTCGCTTTCGACAGAGGAAAGCATCCAAAATGGCGGGATAGCTCAGCTGGTTAGAGCGCTGGATTCATAACCCGGAGGTCATCAGTTCAAGTCTGATTCCCGCTACAAAAACTCGACAAATGTCGAGTTTTTTTTATTCCCTCTCCACAATACTCTATCATCTTAAAAAGTATTTTTACATCCTTGTTTCATTCAACTTAAAAAAATGGAAACAAACACCTATATATCATTTTTTTTTAATATCTTTGCAGATAGCAACGATTCGTGAATACTATTCTTATTACACTATATAACACCACATTACATCTATAGCTCCTTCTTTATAACAAATTGATTGTAATAGACCTAAGCACAAAATAATGTTGGAAACTCCTGTTTTAATCATTAATTTCAACCGGCCCGATTTTACCCAGAAAGTGATGGGTGTTGTGATGGAACAATCACCAAAAGAGCTATACTTATTCCAGGACGGGCCTAGGGTGGGACGAAACGATGAGCCTCGTCTCGAAGAGGTGCGTAACATTATAAAGGATGCGACCGCTGGCACTAACAGTCATGTACACACATATTTTTCCGACACTAATCTTGGGTGCGGACCCGGTCCTGCTGCAGCACTTTCATGGTTTTTTTCTAACGTAGAGGCGGGCATCATTATTGAGGACGACGCTGTTCCCCACCCCGACTTCTTTCCTTACGCCACACAGCTGCTTGAACGATATCGTAACGATGACTCTGTCAAGGCCATTGGTAGTATGAATGTTGACAAACAGCAATGGGGCGACGGCAGTTATTACTTCTCCATGATGAACCGCAACCTATGCGCTTGGGCTTCTTGGCGTCGAGCATGGCAGTTCTTCGACATCCGACTACCAAAAACCTCTCGCCGCGACCTCTCGATCGCCCTGCGCAACTATGGGTGCGGTCTTCTCGAACGAGAGTACTGGTGCGACCGACTGGATGAAGTCCACAAAGACGGCATCGATAACTCCAGTTGGGATATGCAATTTTTTATGTCCATCTGGTTACAACATGGCAAAGGTATCATCCCAAACTCAAACCTCTCTAGCAATATAGGCACTATCGTTGAAGCGACTCACCCATTGGGTAGCGGAAATATCATCGACAATATTCCAACAAAGCCCATCCTACCTTTAATTCATCCGTCTTCTGAAGAGATTGTCGGTGAGGCCGACCGCCAATTCCACTTCCTTTATTTCCAGCCAGGACGCAGCAAATGGAAGAAAAAGGACATATACAAATATCTGATAAATAATCGACTAAAGAAAATCTTAGGACATAAAGGACCATGGAGAAAAAGAAGATGAAGTACATCATTCAACGATTGTTAGGTCGCTGGTTGAGCCATCCCTCTATACCCAAAGGAAAAACATATGGCTACTCCTTAGTAAGGAGCGAAAGCTACCAATGTGTTTATGGGAAACATACCAAGTTATACCCACCATTTTATCTCAACAAAGTTAAACTTGGAGACTATTCCTATATTGCAAAAAATCCCAACATCACGGATACAGAAATAGGTAAATTTTGTTCCATCGGCCCCAATTTTTGTTGTGGGATGGGACTTCATCCTACCAATGGTATTAGCACAGCCCCCATGTTCTATTCTACTGCATGTCAGAATGGCATAACTCTTTGCAAAGAAAACCTTTATGAAGAGTCCAAGCATACAATCATTGGTAACGATGTATTTATCGGAGCAAACGTATTTGTTTTAGATGGTGTAACTATAGGCGACGGAGCTGTTGTAGGCGCAGGAGCCGTCGTTGTACACGATGTGCCTCCTTATGCCGTTGTAGTCGGCGAACCAGCCAAAGTGATAAAATATCGATTCGACCAAGACACCATCAACAACCTCCTGTCCACCCAGTGGTGGAATCTGCCAGACAACGAGATACACAAAGTCCACGACAACTTTTGGAATCCCCAAAAGTTTATTGAAAGCCAATAACAACTTCCATTTCTATTCGGCTCACCCAAGAATAGCCAGAACATTATTGAGAAAAAGGAAATAAAAAAAGCCTGAAAAAGAGACAACTCCTTTCAGGCTAATATTTGACGTATACGCTACAGAAAGAGCTTCTAAATATCATCCTCCGACTCTGGAACCATTTCATCCCAGTTGATTTGCGTCGGATAGATATTGTCGCGGATAATAGTGCCCGGGAACTCACCCCGAATGTGCTGGAGAAAGACATAGGCCTCAAGACGGGTGCGGAAATCGCCCACCTTCACCTTGAAGTTTGGCTCGTCGAACACCACATAGGCTTCCACGCCGGGATAACTTGCATGGATGCGCTCCTTCATGTCGAAAGCGCGGTTTTTCGAAGATGTGCCAGAGAGCGAAGCCACCTGTATGCGATAGCCAGGAATGGTGCGCACACGCTCGTTGAGTTCGATATGGCGTTGCACCAACTGGTTGACTGCCACATCGCCCACTATCTGTACTTGGCCACGACTACGATTTCCACCAGGGCGATAGCCCTGTGCCAAACATACGCTGCTGGTTAGGACAAGAAGGATTAACACGAGCTGGTTTTTCTTCATAAAAGCGGATACTTACAAGATACTTACACCGGCCAGCAATATGCTGAGCCAAAAACTAATTGAATCGTGAGTAGTCGGGATTACTTGGCCAAACCATTCACCTGCTCGGGACGAATCGAGAGGATAGGACGAGTGGAGAGGGTTAGCATCTGCTCGGCATAGGTACCCAGAATCATCGAAGAGAGCGATGATTCCTGCTCAGTCATAATGACAATCATATCGGCATTAATCTCATCGGCATACTCCAGTGTGGTGAGGGTGAGGTTCTTGGGAACATCAACGCACTTAACGACGTGGTTCACACCGGCCTTCTCCAAATAGGTGTCCACCATGTTCACATACCCGTCAACGATGCCCTTGATGGTGCTATTCTCGCTGGTGTAAAGTCCGAGAATGTGCAGCTGGGAGCCGAAAATTTTGGCAAAACGGGCAGCAAAAGGAATTTTCTGACGGGTGTCGGCACTACTGTCGATGGGAACCACAATACGTTCAAGCGACTTGTCGAAATTGAAATCCTCGCGGATGGTGAGCACCGGGCACTTACTGTTGGCGATGGTGCTGTAGGTATTGCGACCGATAAAATTCTTCTTGAATCCAGAGAGACCATTGGTTCCCACGATTATCAGCTCAGAACCGTCTGCTTCAACCTGTTGGGCAAACTCTTCGGCCACCTTGCCTTCCCTGATGACATAATCCATTTTGATGCCATGTAGAAGGTGGGCCACGCCAGCATTGCGGCGCTCAATTTCTTCACGAACAGGGCCTTCGTCTTGGTCTTTCTCTTTGACATAGACGAGGCGTAAATCAAGGCCAATGCGATTAGCGATATTGATGGCGAGGTCTACGGCGTATGCGGAACCTGCTGAAAAATCGAAACCAACTAATATATTGCTCATACGAAATTTTTTAATTTTCTGGTTTGCAAAAATACGAAAAAAAAATTAATATATTGCGAATTAAACAAAAAAAAAATTCCACACCTCTGCCGAAAAACCGCATCAAAGTGATTATCAACAAAAATGAACAGAGGGAAAAACAAATGGTCGTAGGGTAAAACGGCAATATCAATCGACACATTATGGGGTAAATGACAGAATTATTCATGACAAAAAGCCGAATTAAACACCCACCCCCATCCTTGCCGAATTCCACCCTCGCTGTAAGTTCGTTGTAGGTTCGTTCAAACAATAAACAAAAAACCTAAATACAAGATGTTACACTATCGCAACAACGGACACGAGCGAACAAAAGTCATTAAGAGCATTTGGTAGAATTGTTTGCCTTATAATATAAAATTATAATTTTATATTATAACGAAATCCTCTGCCAAAACCAAAATGGCCTAAAAGACAATTGGAATAAAGTCACATTTGTAGACCAGTCCCATCCTCAGATGTGGAGAAACTATTATGCTCATGACATGCCATCTGTAGTAGTTATACACAGGTATGTTGAAATCTTTTTAATAGAAAAAGTATAATAAAGTTTTGTTGTTTTAAAAAAAACACGTAAATTTGCAGGATAAATTTAAACTGGTAGAATAATAAACAAAACACACATAACACAATGACCAACATGATTTTGACTGCAGTATTGACGCTCGGCATCATCGGTGCCATCTTCGCCATTCTACTGTATTTTGTCGCACAAAAGTTCAAGGTTGTAGAAGATCCGCTCATCGACGAGGTGGCCGAGGTGCTCCCCGGTGCCAACTGCGGCGGATGTGGTAAGTCCGGCTGTCGTGCCATGGCCGAAGCCTTCGTGAAACAGGGCAACATGGACGGTCTCTACTGCCCTGTGGGCGGTGAAGAAGTGGCCAAGAAGGTTGCCGCCGTTCTCGGCGTCGTGGCCGAAGCCACCGAACCCAAAGTAGCCGTGGTGCGTTGCAACGGCACCTGCTCCAACGCTACCGCAAAGAATAACTACGACGGCCTCAAGGATTGTGCCTTTGCCAATACCGTCTACGCCGGCGAGAGCGGATGCATGTTCGGCTGCCTCGGCTTTGGCAACTGCGCCGCTGCCTGTCAGTTCGGTGCCCTCAGCATTGACCCCGAAACCGGTCTCCCAGTCGTCGACCAAGACAAGTGTACCGCTTGTGGTGCTTGTGTGAAAGCCTGCCCACGCCACATCATCGAATTACGCAAGAAGGGCTTGAAAGACCGCCGTGTGTATGTGGCCTGCCGCAACCAGGAGAAGGGCGGCACCGCCCGCAAGGCCTGCAGCGCTGCCTGTATTGGCTGTGGCAAGTGTGCCAAGACCTGCCCCTTCGGTGCCATCACGGTGGAGAACAACCTTGCCTACATCGACTTCAACCTCTGCAAGTCCTGCCGTAAGTGCGTAGCCGAATGTCCCACCGGAGCCATCCATGCTGTCAACTTCCCTCCCCTTCCTCCAAAACCTGCCACGCCTAAGTCCGACACATCGGTTGCTGCCGACAAAGCCGACGCAACCCCTGCCGCACCCGCAGTCGAGCCACAGAAAGCTCCCGCCAACAACCAATAAACCCTTAACCTTAACAAAAGGAACGAAAACATGAAGACTTTCAAAATGGGTGGTGTCCACCCCGAAGAAAACAAAATATCGACCCAAGCAGCCATCGAAGTGATGCCCCTGCCAAAACAGGTTGTGGTGCTGATGAACCAGCACTTAGGCGCTCCCGCCACTCCCATCGTGGCCAAAGGCGACAAGGTGAAGGTGGGGCAGATGATTGCCGAGGCACAAACCTTTATGTGCGCCAACATCCACTCGCCCGTGAGTGGCACGGTGAGTAAGATTGAACCCTGCAAAGACTTTGTGGGTCTGCCCAAAAACGCCATCTACATCGACGTGGAAGGCGACGAATGGCTGGAGAGCATCGACCGCACGCCCGACATCAAACGCGAGTGCACCCTCGAACCCAAAGAAATCGTTGCCAAACTGAAAGAAATGGGCATCGTGGGACTTGGTGGTGCCACCTTCCCCGCCCACATCAAATATAGCATCCCCGAAGGCAAGAAGGCCGAATACCTGATTATTAATGCCGCCGAATGCGAACCCTACCTCACCTCCGACTACCGCGTCATGCTTGAGCACCCTGAGGAGGTATGCATTGGAGCCAGCATCCTGCGCAAAGCCTTGGGAGTACCCAACGCCTATATCGGCATCGAAACCAACAAACCCGATGCCATCAAGCTGATGACCGAGACCGCCAAGAAATACGACGGCATCATCATCGAACCCCTAAAAGTAAAATATCCACAGGGAGCCGAGAAACAGCTCATCAACGCCATCACGGGCCGCAAGGTGCCCAGCGGCAAGCTGCCCATCGACGTGGGCTGCGTGGTGAGCAACCTGGGCACCGCCTTTGCCGTCTATGAGGCCATACAGAAAAACAAACCCCTCATAGAGAACATACTGACCGTCACCGGCAAAAAACTGCCCAGCCAGCACAACTACCAATGCCGCATAGGCATCACCTACAACGACATCATCAAGCATGCCCTCGGTGAGCTGCCCGAAACCACGGGCAAGGTCATTAGCGGCGGCACCATGATGGGCAAAGCCATCAGCAACCTCGACGCTCCCACCACCAAGGGAGCCAGCAGCGTGCTGGTGATGGACGAAGATGAGGCTCGTCGCAATCCGGAGACCAACTGCATCCGTTGCGGCAAGTGCATGCACGCCTGCCCCATGGGCTTGGAGCCCTATCTCTTCTCGGCCTTGGTGAAGAACAAACGGGTGGAAGAGGCCAAGGAGCACAACATCCTCGACTGCATCGAATGCGGCTGCTGCTACTTCAGCTGTCCCGCCAACAAGCCCCTCACCGACGAAATACGTCTGGGCAAGAACATGGTGCGCGCCTGGATGGCATCGCAGAAGAAATAGTCACAACAAAAGCAAACTACATTCATAAGAACTCATCAATATAAAAAAATATGAATCTATTAAATATATCGGGTTCTCCGCATGTTCATAGCGACGAATCGACAAAAAAAATCATGTGGCGTGTCAATCTGGCCATGGCTCCCATGCTGCTCTGCGGCATTGCCTACTTCGGCCTCAACGCCCTGCTCATCAGCTTGGTGTCAGTAGCTTGCTGCTGCCTCTTCCAATGGCTCATTGAGAAATACTTGCTCAAAGTGCCTACCACCGTGTGCGACGGCTCTGCCGTTGTCACCGGTCTGCTGCTCGCATTCAACGTGCCTGCCACGGCCGACATGATATGGCTGGTGGCCATTGGTGCCCTGGTAGCCATCGGTGTTGGCAAAATGACCTTCGGAGGCCTGGGCAAGAATCCCTTCAATCCTGCATTAGTAGGCCGTGTGTTCATGCTCATATCCTTCCCCGTGCAGATGACCACTTGGCCCACCGTGGGAAAATGGTTCCCCATGTCGTTGGACACCACCACCGGAGCCACCCCTCTGGGCATCTTCAAGGAGAGCGGCCTGAGCGACATGCCCGGTCTCATGGATGCCTTCCTTGGCCATGTTGGCGGCTCTTTTGGTGAGGTAAGCGCCATCGCCATCCTCATCGGTGCCATCTACCTGCTGTGGCGCAAAGTCATCAGCTGGCACATACCTGTGGCCTTCATCGGCACAGCCTTCATCTTCAGCGGCATTCTGTGGCTGGTCAACCCCGAGCAATTCCTCAACCCTGTGATGACTATCTTCACCGGCGGTATCATGCTTGGTGCCTGCTTCATGGCCACCGACATGGTCACCTCGCCCATGTCCAAGACTGCCCAACTTATCTTCGGTTTTGGCTGCGGCCTGCTCACCATCATCATCCGCAACTGGGGAGCCTACCCCGAGGGTGTCAGCTTTGCCATTCTGCTGATGAACTCCATCACCCCCTTGCTCAACAGATGGTGCAAACCAGCAAGATTTGCCTGCTAAGAAAAAACAACGATTAACGATATAAAGTATAATCAACTATGGCTAAGAAAATAGAATCCACATTAACCAATATGCTGGTGGTGCTTACCTGCATCAGCTTGGTGGCAGCATTGGCACTTGCTTTAGTTAGCAACGTTACAGCCGAGCCTATTGCACAGGCCCAGAAGGCCAAGACCGAAGCAGCCATCAAAGCCGTGCTTCCTGCCTACGACCAATTAGAAGACATAGAAATTGAAGGCAACCACTACACCAAGGCCGTCGATGCCGATGGCAACATGGTGGGCATGGCCATCGAAGCCAAAAGCGCAAAGGGCTTTGGTGGAGACCTTGTGGCCATGGTGGGCTTCGATGCCCAAGGCAAAGTGTCTGGCTATCAAATCCTGCAGACAGCCGAGACCCCCGGATTGGGTGCCAAGGCTGGCGAGTGGTTCCAAGAGGGCAACAAAGGCAATGTCATCGGCATGGACCCTGCCACTCCGCTGAGTGTCAAGAAAGACGGCGGTCAGGTGGATGCCATCAGCGGTTCCACCATCACCTCACGTGCATTCTGCGAAATCATCAACAATGCATATCAAATCTTCCAGAAAGGAGGCAATGAATAATGAAAACATCTGATATCATAAAAAACGGACTTATCAAAGAAAATCCGACCTGGGTACTCGTCTTAGGCATGTGCCCCACCTTGGCCACCACCACATCGGCCATCAACGGCATGTGCATGGGCTTGGCCACCACCTTTGTGCTGATGATGTCCAACACCGTCATCTCACTCCTCAAGTCGGTCATTCCCGACAAGGTGCGCATACCCTCCTTCATTGTCATCATTGCCACTTTCGTCACCATCGTCCAGCTGGTAATGCAGGGGTTCCTGCCCGACCTTTATGAAACCCTCGGTCTCTTCATCCCGCTGATTGTGGTCAACTGTATCGTGCTGGGTCGTGCTGAGGCCTTTGCTTCCAAAAACAATGTGGGCAACTCTTTCCTCGACGGTCTATTCATGGGCTTGGGCTTCACCTGGGCTCTGACCCTCATCGGTTTTTTCCGCGAACTACTTGGCGGCGGAGCCGTTTTCGGCCACAGCATCATCGGTGGCAACGACGGCATGTTGCTCTTCATTTTGGCTCCTGGCGGCTTCTTGGTTTTGGGTTATTTGATGGCTTTGGTGCGCAAATTTCAGAAAAACTCATAAAAAAAGTTAAAAACCAGGGGTCGGGGGGTGACGAAATCGAACCCAAAGACTCTTATATATAGAAAGTAAATTTTCGCAAACGAATATTACTTGAAAAAGGTAGTATAACAACAGAGAAAACAAATTATTAATTAAAAACATTGAGATATGAAAAAGGTTTTGTATATCGCAGTACTCATTGCCATGGTAGGAATAGGCAGCCGTGCATGTGCCCAGAACTGCACCGAAATTGTCCGTCCCTATCTTGAATTCCGCAACATTCCTCCTTCCGAATATCCTCAGGAGAAATTTGAGTATCGCTGCAATTTTTCACGCAACTCTTTCTATATGTGCGACACAGTGCCCCAAGGTGCCCTGGTTTTCAACATTTCTGAGCTGACCAACTTTATCACCAAACAGCATCCCTCTGAAAATTATGTAGTCGACCTCGAAGTCTTCAGCTACTGGGCATGGGACTTCCTCAATTTCCAAAAACAAGACTACACCCACACAATTTATTTCGACACCCACAATGCCACAAACCGCTACTTGGCAGTACGAAGCTGGGATGAGGCATATTCTCGAACCGCACTACCGGAACGCTGGGAGAAATAGCCCCAAAACAAAAGAGGTTTAAACACTCTATATTTGATTAGTTAATGAATAAATACTATTTGATATGAAAAAGATAGCAACATTGGTCATCCTACTATGCCTCGGTTGTTTTGGCGCCTATGCTCAAGACCTCAAGCATGTCGTCCTGACCGACGCCAATAATGGCGATACTATCGATGGTCCCGGATCGGGCCTGAGGTTATATGACGATGGTGGTCCTACTGGTAATTACACTCATGGCTACGACCGCATCTACTACCTCCGTTCAACTTGCGACACTAGCGACACCGCTACCACTTTCCTCACCGTATACCTCATGTCCTACGATATCGGACCCTACGATACGTTGTACTTCTATGACGGCCCGTCTATCACTAGCCCGCTGATTATGAAGGTGAACAATAGCACTCCCATCTCAAGTCCTACTTTGTATATTGGCTCCACCAACACGTCGCGTATCATCACCTTACGTTTTCGCGCCAGCTTGTTGCATGCCGATGATACTTTGCCCCACTCGGGCTTCATGCTTGGCGTCGACTGCGCCAAACCGTGCGAGAACGTTGTGAGTATGATCGACACCATGTATGAACGTATTGACAAACATGGCAACGTGTTAGCCCAGTCATACTTTAAACCGGTGCCCACAGCTTTTGACTCCATTTTTGAACAAATATGGGTACCAGACAGCACCGGTACAGGTGGAGAATTTGTAGACGACCACGACCACTTGATCAGAGTCGATACCATCGGCTGGTCCGACGGTGCACTTCTCTGTATGGGACAAGGTATTCGATTTCATGGCCATGGCATATATAGCCACGTATACGGCTACTACGAGCCCCACGACTCCACCACAATCTTCACGTGGTCCTCAGGCGCTGGCGACACAGTGGCAGGCATCAATCTCGACTCTGTCGACTTCCATTCCTACAACCGCGTAGGCTGCTTTGATGTAATTCTGCAACTTACCGATGAGAATGGCTGTCCTTCCAGAAACTATATGACTGTTCAGGTCCGTGTGGCACAAAACCCCATCAAGACAATCTTCGACCTCGCCACCATTTGCAACAACGACTCATTGCAAGTTAACGTAGGTTATGAAGGTGAAAATGGTACCCTGACGCTGAAAAAAATCAAGTTTGCTAAGGTGGTCTCCAAAATCAACGACATACGAGTCTTTATACCCGACGGCCCTCGTTGCCCTCTTCGATGCTATGAGGCACCCGTAACCTTCGACGAATTTCCCAACGGACGTCAAATTGAATCGGCTGGTGACATTTGCTCCATATGCGTAAACTACGAACATTCCTATATGGGCGACTATAGCATGGCTATCGCCTGTCCAATCTACGACAAAACTGTCTCCACAACTATAGGCCACTCATTTTTGAAATATCACAGTGAAAGTGATGCTCCCGATGGATACATTCCACCATCAGGCACATCGAATGGTTATGGCCGTTACACGGGATGTCCTTCCGGCAATCCTCCAGATGGCTGGGATCAAATAGGTGGTGGTACCGAAAGAGCATGCGACTCTATCTATAATCCATGGGGCATAGGTTGGAACTACTGTTTTTCACGCAACGGAGAATACACCTTGGTATCTGGTGAGACTTGTAACACCACCAACCCTACCGATGCAGGTATGGCCTCACCGGGACATACAGGCGCCCACGATTTCGACATCCCCGTTATGGTACCTCCATTCGTCAATGCAGGTGACAATGCTGGCACTCACACGGTAACAACCTTGGACTCTAGCGATCACATAGGAATGGTGAACTACTATATCCCCGCTGACGACTTCAGCAGCTTGGTTGGCTGTCCGCTCAATGGTACATGGGTTATTGAAATCTGCGACTACTTTGCCATTGACAATGGCTGGGTGTTCAACTGGTCGTTAGACATCTGCAATATCAGTGGCGGTGGCGGCTGCGACTACCAGGTAGCCATCGACTCTGTAGTATGGCGTCCCGACACCAACCATTTGACCGACTTCTACGACGGTATCTACCGAGGTCTTATCATCAACAAGAAGTGGAACGACAGCACAGCAGCCTTCATTTCATCTCCCGACACAAGTGGCGATTTCAATATCAAATTGTCCATTTATGACGAATTTGGTTGCCGTTGGGACACCATAACACATATCTCCACCGTTACTACCCCCTTGCCCTCTCTGGGTAACGACACCATCATTTGCGACATAAACACCATCACGCTGGATGCTCGCGACAAATTCACCAATGAGAACTATGCCTATTTGTGGGAGCCCTTCGGCGAACGCACACCTGTCATCACCACTACTCCCAGCACCTTTGCCGACCATACCTACATTGTTGAAGCAATCCACAGCGAGAAAAACATCCAATGCGTTGCTCGTGACACCATCTTGGTGAAAGTACTGCCACAACCTATACCTAATTTCGACCCGGGCATCTTCCCCATCGAAGGATGCGAACCGCTGACAATCAATATTGTCAACACTACCAAGAATGGCTATAAATACCGCTGGGTATTCGGCGACGGCACCTATTCGACATTGAAAGACCCAAGTCACTCCTATGCCGCAGGCCAGTATGACTTCAAATACTATGTGGAAAGTGAGGGCGGCTGCAAAGACTCTCTGATTTATCCTGGCCTTGTCACCGTTTTCTCACAGCCCGAGGCTCAATTCTCATGGGAACCCACCTACCCGAATGTGGTACACCCCAACATTGCCTTGCACAACACAACCACTCCCGACGAAGGCAACAATATCTACCGTTGGGAAATCCAGTACGACAAGGATAATCCATACTCATTCCATACAGCAACCGAAAAGAACCCGAACTTTACATGGCAAGCTCCTGCTGGTGAGGACATCTCGGGCAGCTATACCATCCGCTTGATTGCACGCACGGACAATCACGGCCCCAGTGGTCGCCTCATCGTCTGCAGCGACACGGTGGAGAACACCATCCTGATCATCAACGACCAGCTACAGTTCCCCAATATGGTGACCCCCAATTCCGACGGTATCAACGACCGCTTTGTCATCAAGAATCTTGTCGAGGGTCTGGCTTACCCAATCAACCAACTCGACATCTACGACAAATGGGGTTCCCGTGTGTTCCATGCTGAGAATATCGACAAGGAGGAAGACTTCTGGGATCCCGCATCCACCAACAGCCCTGCAGGCACCTATTTTTACCGTTTCGTCGGCAAGGGCTACAAGGGCAACATAGAACATAACGGTGTTATCGAAGTTCTTAAATAGACCTCTGGGTCTTAACACAATAACGTACAAGGGTGCCCTCCGGGACACCCTTGTGCTACTATTGTTACTGGCACCTATCACCCAGATAGGGGCTCACCAACGCGACACCTTAGGCACCGGCCATCGACTCCATTTCATCCAGAATTTAGGACAATGGAAAGAGCCCTTCCTCTTTAAATCCGAAATGAACCAAGCCGCTTTCTTTGCCGAAACCGACTGTTTCACTTTCGTCATCAAGGCCAAGGACCAAGAAGAGAGCGCTGACCACTTCCATCACCAACATGCCACGGCAGCACATGCCTACAAAGTACATTTTATAGGCAGCAACCCCCAGGTAACGATAACTGGTCACGACATCGACCCCACCGAGGGCTACGATAACTATTTCATAGGCAACAAACCCGAGCATTGGGTAAGCCGAGTGCCTCACCTCAAAACCATCCTCTACCATGACCTCTATCCCGGTATCGACATGGATGTGCGCGTTACCGAGCATGCCATGAAGACCAACTACTACGTAAGTGCCGGCACCAACCCTTCCGCCATCGTCTTGGAGTACGAGGGAACCGATAAACTCTACCTCTCTTCAGGCAATCTTATCATACGTACTTCGGTAGGCGAAATAGTAGAAATCAGGCCTTACGCCTACCAAGAATGCGACACCGGCCATTGCGAAATCGATGTACGCTATCGCCTAATAGGAAACCGCGTGACCTTCGTGGTGGGCGACTACGACACTCAACTGCCCTTAGTTATCGACCCTGTGCTGCATTTCTCCACCTACACGGGTTCCACCGCCGACAACTGGGGCACAACGGCAGCCTACGATTACGAAAAGAACACCTACACAGCAGGACTCATTTTCGGCACCGGCTACCCCGTCTCCACAGGTGCATACGACCTTTCCTACAACGGCAACTGCGACATCGGCATCTTCAAATTCGACTCTACGGGCTCGCAACGCATTTACGCCACCTATTTGGGTGGATCCTATGCCGACATGCCTCATAGTATGTTTGTCAACTCTTTCAACGAGCTGGTCATCTTTGGCACCACAGGCTCTGAGGATTTTCCAACCTCCTCCGATGCTTTTCAGCGCATTATGAGAGGGGGTAGTCCTATCCAATATGAAGGAACCACAACAGTTAACTATCCTAATGGTTCCGATATCTTTGTCTCGCGCTTTTCCATCGACGGCACCCGTCTATCGGCATCCACCTATGTGGGTGGCACCAACAACGACGGCCTCAACTACCGTAACAGTTTCAACAATAGCTACCGCACATACATGTGCGGCAACGACTCCCTCTATTCTAACTATGGTGACGGTGCCCGCGGAGAGATTATCACCGACGACCTGAACAATGTCTACATAGGCTCCACTTCCTTCTCCATGGACTTTCCTGTTACCCTGGGGAGCGTTAACATCTATCCACCTCTCAAGCAAAACGGGGTGGTGTTCAAGCTCGACTACAACCTACGCAACATGATTTGGTGCACTTATCTTGGAGGTGACGGCGACGATGCGGTCTACTCCATCGATGTCGACTCCAGCTACAATGTCATCGCCTGTGGCGGCACCAACTCATCTAATTTCCCTACCACCCCGGGGGCTTATCAAACCACCTATCGTGGCGGTTCGGCCGACGGATTTATCAGCAAGATATCATACCATGGCAACCGACTGATAAACAGTACCTATTACGGTTCCGATGCCTACGACCAAGTGTATTTCGTTCGTACGGGCAAGAACAACGAGGTTTTCATTTTTGGTCAAACCAAAGCTACAGGCAATACCATGATTTATAACGCTGGCTACAACACCCCTGGAGCCGGCAACCTTCTTGCCCGCCTGCAGCCCGACCTCTCCCGACGTGTATGGTCAACCGTCTTTGGCACCAACATCGGTCACCCCAACCTCTCCCCTACCGCTTTTGCTGCCGACATCTGCAACCGTGTCTATGCTGTGGGGTGGGGTCGCGACTTTGTGGGCTCATGTGTGAGCGATTTCTCACAAGGCAGTTGCCACAACATGGAGGTTACACCTGATGCATATCAAAGCACCACCGACGGGCAGGACTTCTATCTGTTAGCCATCGACGACCATGCCTCACATTTGGATTATGCAACCTTTTTTGGTGAGGACCACGCCAATGCCAACCAGGGAGGCAGCGACCATGTCGACGGCGGCACCTCGCGCATCGACCGCCGCTCAACACTCTATCAGAGCGTCTGCGCCAGCTGTGGCGGCACCAACAGTTTCCCCACCACCCCTAATGTATGGTCCGAAAACAATGAGTGCAGCTACAACTGCAACAACGCCGTATTTCGTTTCACCATCCACACCGATTATCCTGTAGCCGAATTTGTGGCGCCACCTGTTGGATGCGCCCCTTATACAGTCACTTTTCACAACACTGGCCGCGGCAACAGCTATCTGTGGGACTTCGGCGATGGCAACACCTCCACCGCCACCAACCCTACCCATACCTTCAACAACGCTGGCACCTACCATGTGCGCCTCATAGCCTATATGGACGGCGGCTGCAAGACAACAGATACCACCTCGGTCAACGTCACCGTGCTCGATGCCACCCAAAGCAGACATTACATCCTAACCCCCTGCGATGGACAGCTCACCCAAATAGGGCACAAGCCCATGCTGGGTTGCTCCTATCAATGGCTCACCGAAGGCGTTTCCGATTCCCATGTTGCGAATCCTTACGTCAACCAGTCGGGCATCTATGTGGTCAGCATGACCACCTTCGACAGTAGCTGCACTCAGACCGACACTTTCGAGGTGCGCTATCTCCGAACCCTCGACACCCTAATCCTGCGCAACCCCACCTGTCCCGGATATGCCGACGGTAGCGCCCTTGTGCGTATTCCCGAAACAATGCGCGACAGCGTACAAATACTATGGGACGGCACACCCGGCGACACACTCCTTTCAGGTCTGAGTGCCGACGGCCGCCAACACCAACTCGAAGTAATCCATGGCGAATGCACATCCACCGTCGTCTTCACTATTATCGACCCTCCCTTATTGCAATATAGCATTGAGGCCGACAGCATACTCTGCGACGACAACTGCACAGGTTGGATTCACCTCTCCTATGGTTACCCAGGCGGAAGCACCACCGACAGCCTTATCAATAACCTTTGCGCAGGCAACCACACCCTCTATTTCACCGACACGGCAGGCTGCCCCTACTCCGATACTGTCACCATCATTCGCGACACCCTGCTTGACCACATGCAAGTATGGGCAGACAGTTACGAAATTTTCCTCTCCCAACATGTGGGTCTGCACGCCACTCCCCTCCCCGGAGCTGCCTACAGTTGGACAGATCCCTCAACGCTCATCAACCCCTATACCCCTAACCCTACTGCCACACCCCAAGATACCCTTACTCACTACGAATGTGCTGTGGTGGATAGCTTAGGATGCACCTGGCGGGGCAGTCTGTTCATCCATTGCACCGAAATCACTTGTGGTGAGCCCAATATATTCATACCCAATGCCTTCTCGCCCAACGACGACGGCATCAACGACCGACTCACCTTCCACGGCAAATGGGTGCTGGAATTTCACCTCTCTATCTATTCTCGCTGGGGCGAAAAAGTCTTCGAGACCCACGACATCAACGACAGCTGGGACGGTCGCTACAACGGCAACTGGTGCCAGCCTGGTGTATACACTTACTACTGTCGTATCCGTTGCGAAGCAGGATTCGATAACTTGCTGAAAGGAGACATAACACTCATACGATGAAGGACCAATTTGTCATAGCCTGCCTTGCCGACCTCACCATGCAGGATGAGGTAATCAGTCATGCAGCATTCCTTGCCCGCATGCTTCACAAAGGAATCATCCTCCTCTATGTCGAGGACAAACGATACGGCAACTTAACCACCAAGGAGGCAGAACAACCCATTGCCAACATAGAAGCAACCCTCACCGACCTCAAGCCCGCCCATGTCATCATGAAGGGGGCTCTCAAAGAAGTGGTCAACGCCCTCCCCACTCTGCTCAACGGGGTCGTTGCTGTGGTGGGCATCAACCCCAAGGCCAAGCGTGGCAGCCTCACCCATCCACGCACCGTGCTGCATCTTTTCAACGAGTGCAAGATAGCTTACCTCACCGTACAGCAGCGGCTACAAGACCCTCACAACTACGACCGCGTAGCATTTGGTGTTGACTTTCGCAAAGAGAGCAAAGACAAACTGGTGTGGGCAAGCTATTTTGCTCGCTTCAACCACAGCCAACTTAATATGCTGCATTTCTACTACAGCGACGAAGGCCTTCGCAAAAAATGGAGCAATAACGTCCTCTTCATGAACAAACTCTTTGCCAACTTAGGCGTTTCCTACACCGACCATGTCGTTAGTGGACATGCACTATTCCCCGAAACCATCATTTGCGACAGCGCGGCACAACAAGGCTGTGGACTCCTCATCAGCGTCACCACCGACACGCGCGACCTCGATGTTATCGAATGGGTAGCCGGTGTAGCCGAACATCGCACCATAAGCAACCTTGCCTGCCTTCCCGTCCTCTATATCAATCCCCGCAACGACATATACGTCCTCTGCGACTGACACTCACCCTCCATCGTTCCCATTTCTTTATTTCACTATCAGCCACTATTATTACTAAGGGCCCTCCAATTCACCTGATAATCCCCTACCTACTCCCTTCCCCCACGTCACCTTCCCTGTCAATATTATCCATAACAAATACTAATCTGCCATAAAACCTATTGACCGATTCGGGTAAAAAACTTTTCCCGAAACAAAAAAAGAACATATGGATATTTTTTTGTATTTTTGCAAAAAAATAGTAGTTCAAACTAATCCAAACTAATTAAGTTGCGCCCGACACACATCAGGGATAAAAAAATGAAAAAATTTTATATCATTCTTCTCGTAGCTTTCTCCTTCATGGCCACCAGCTGCATGCAAACCCACTATGTCCCAACCGCAGCCACCTTCAAGGCCGCCAACGACCAAATTTCCGCCAACCTCAACAAAGCTGGCTACCGCCTTTCCAACCAATCCTCCGTTGAGAAAAACGAATTGGTAGTGACCGACCAAACCTACAACACCCGCACCGGCTACAGCAACAAAATCGACAACAACTTCGTCAACTACGACAGCTACACCTTCACCGCTGCCAACGGCGAAACAGTTTCCTACTCCACCAAATACGGCTATAAAAAAAGCATCCATGGCGAACTCTACCTCAAAGAAATGAATGTCACCGAGTGTAAAGTCAGCAACCCCGACAAATACGCCGAGTATTGTGGCAACACCGGCAGCATCAGCCGCGAATTAGAGGCCTCACGCCGCAATGTTGAAGATCTGAACGTCTTCACCACTACCCTCCTTGCCTGCGGTGTAGTGATTGGTGCCGCTGTTGTTTTGGCCCTCCTATTCCCCGAAGCATAATTAAACCTATTTTCATAAACTATCATCGAAAACAAAAAACGGGCTCATCAGGCATTAACTGATGAGCCCGTTTTTTCATATTCTCAGTCTTTTGAGATTAAAACGGTGGGTTCAGGCAAAAGCCATCAAGCGATTCCAAGAAAACACAAAGTACGGCCAAATTGCGCCTCATTATTGTCATCTCCTCGCAATATTCTTGCAATATTCTCGCAATCCTCTCGTTCAAACAGAAAGAACTCCCCAAGCAATTCCTTGGTTTATAGAATGTACTAAAACAAAAAGAGACTTAGCCTCTTAGCATCTGCAGACAGCTATTCTTTTTGGGGGATTTCTATTAATCAAGAATTAGAGAATTGGCCTTTATATTGTACCGTGGAGAAGACTACTAAAAAAACTGCGAGGGACCAGAACGGTCCCCCGCTGCAATCAAAACCAATAAAAAAGCCAATTATTATTGACACTATTATGTACTGGAAATATCCTATTTATTGCAAGATAAAAACGAAAAAATTACCATCAACATACAACACTATCTATCAATCAGATACAATCCATGCAAGAATCACCAAGCAAGGAATGACTCCACACAAACGCCCACTTGGGGAACCAAAATTTGTCCACTACATCGGAGTATTAGCCTTTGTCGGAATAATGTCATCATAAAGTCGTGGGCAAAAAGCCAACACCTTGCTGTGGCAAAAGGTTGCATCCGTTTGCTTGCAGCAAGGTGATGGCTATTGTTGCAATGGTTTCCTTTGGCAATGAGTCTAGGAACAGCGCTTCAGCGTTTGATAACGCGTTGCAGGGTGACGAATGCGTCACCGTTGGCGGGTTGAAGGACAAGGCGCAACAAGTAGGTGCCGGCAGGGAGGGCTGAGAGGTCGAGTGAGAAAGAATCAGGGTGCGCGGGAGTGGTAATCTGCTTGACAAGGCGACCCTGATTGTCATAGACCTCGATTTGGCGGATGGGAATTCCGGCAACAGTGATGGGTCCTGCAGTGGGATTGGGGTAGACGCTGAGAAGCTGAGCTATGTCAACAGGGTCGATGCCTTGGGTAGTGTTGATGGTGAGGATGAGTGTGACGATGCTGTCGCAACCCTCAACAGTTTGTCCCTGGTAGGTGTATTGCCCGCTGGCAGTATAGGTGTTGCCTTGCCATGTGTAACTGTTATTGGCAGTCGCTATTAGGGTGTCGTAGACGCTATTGTTGAGGGTGAGATAGAGGGTGACTGTACTGTCGCAGCCATAGGAATTGACCGTTGAGAAATGCGCATCATTCGTTGAGGCAGTGTAGGTACTATCATGCCAAATGAATTGGTCGCAGGCGGTCTGATAGTCATCGGAGGTTGAGCTTTGGTGGAGGGTGAGATGGAGGGTGACCACACTGTCGCAGCCTTCTGAATTGTGAGTTATGAATTGCGTGTTGTAAGTCGAGGCTGTATAAGTGCTATCATGCCAGAAAAGGCTGTCGCAGGAGGTTTGATAGTCGATGGTGCTACTGCTTTGGTGGAGGGTGAGATGGAGGGTGACCACGCTATCGCATCCCTCCGAATTAGGCATTATTAATTGCGCATTGTGCGTCGATTCCGTATAGGTGCTATCGTGCCAAATGAGACTGTCGCAAGCTGTCAATACTTCGGCACCGGCACTGCTGTGGTTGACGGTGAGATGGAGGTTGACCAGGCTGTCACATCCGTTGCTTCCTGTGAGGGTGTGCACAGGTGTGTTGGTGGAGAATGTGTAAAATCCGCCATGCCAGGTAATGCTGTCGCACGCCACGAGGTTCTCAACCACAGTGTCGGGCTGGCTGATGCTGAGATGGAGGGTTACCACACTGTCGCAGCCAAGGGCATTGGTTGTGGTATAAGTAGGCGTAGTGGTGGAAGCGGTATAGGTATTGCCATGCCATACGAAACCTCCACATGCGGTTTGGCTATCGACGGCAGTACTGCTTGCAAGGAGGGAGAGGTGGAGAGTGACCACGCTGTCGCAGCCATTAACCGTGGTAGTGGTGTAGGTGGGTACAGTGGTGGAAGTGGTGTAGGTGCTACCGTGCCAACTGAGGCTGTCGCAAGCGGTCTGGTAGTCGGTGAAAGCAACGCTACTATGGAGGGTGAGGTGGAGGGTAACCACACTGTCGCAGCCATTATGGTTCTGCATGACGTAGGTTGGCTCACTAGTGGAGGTGGTGTAGGTGGTGCCGTGCCAGCGGAGGCTGTCGCAAGCAGTCTGGCTGTCAATTCCACTATTGCTGGCATTGACAATGAGGTGCAGCATAACCACACTGTCACAACCCTGGGCATTTTGCGTCACGTAGATAGGGGCATTGGTTGAGGCGGTATAGGTGTTACCATGCCAGGTATAGCTGTCGCATGCGTTAACAACCTGAATATTAGAGGTGCTATGGTGAATGGAGAGGTGGAGCGTGTCGACATTGATGCAGTTGTGACCCGGAAGGTTGTAATCGTAGGTGTAGGTGCCGGAGGTGGTGTAGAAGTTGCCATTCCACAAATAGGCATCGCAGGCAGCAACCGTATAGGCGGTGTTGGTGTGGTCGTTGAGGGTGAGGTGGAGCGTATCGGTGCTGGGGCATCCGGTGGCATTGGTGTAATGATATAGATAGGTTCCAGCCGAGTCGTAGGATGTGCCATGCCAGTCATAGTAGTCGCAGGCAGTGGCGGCATAAGAGTCGTGGTTGCTGCTGTTGACAGTAAGGTTGAGGAGCACCAGGCTGTCGCACCCCTCGGCATTGAGGGTGAGGAAAGAGGGTGTATTGGTACTGGAGGTGTAGGTAGTGCCGTGCCAAGTGAGACTGTCGCATGCGGTAAGGGCCTGAATGGCCATGGTGCTGTGATGCACTGTGAGGTGGAGGGTTACCACGCTGTCGCAGCCATCGGCATTGGTCTCGGTGTAGGTGGGTGTGGTGGTATTGACAATATAGGTATTGCCGTGCCAGATAAAGCGGTCGCAGGCAGTCTGGCTATCGATGCCCGTATTGCTATGGTTGACGGTGAGGTGGAGGGTGATCACGCTGTCGCAGCCGGCAGCGTTGGTCTCGGTGTGGGTGGGGGTGTTGGTGGAGGCGGTATAGGTAGTGCCGTGCCAGGTATAGGAGTCGCACACGGTGTGGGTCTCCGAGCCTGTGTTGCTATTGCGAATGGTGAGGTGTAGCGTGACCACGCTATCGCATCCAGCCGCATTCTGCTCGACAAAAGTGGGGGCCTGCGTGCTGACGTTGTAGGTGGTGCCATGCCATGTATAGGAGTCACAGGCACTTTGGGTCTCAATGCCGGCATTGCTGTAGTTGACCGTGAGGTAGAGGGTGTCGACATTGGTGCAGATGGAGCCGGGCTGATGGTGGTCATAGGTGTAGGTGCCGGAGGTGGTGTAGTTCTCGCCATTCCATCGATAACTGTTGCAAGCTGCAATACGATAAGAGGTGTCCTCATGGATGCTGATGGTGAGGTGGAGGGTATCGGTGCTGGCACAACCGTCGGTGTTTACATAGTGGTACTGATAGCTGCCCGAAGTGTTGTAGGTATTGCCGTGCCAGGTGTAGCGGTCGCAAGCCGACTGGTTGTAACTGTCATGGGTACTATTGTTGACGGTGAGGTGCAGCGTAACCAAGCTGTCACATCCAGCCTGGTTCTGCTCGGTGTAGGTGGGTGTATGGGTGGAAGAGGTGTAGGTGATTCCATGCCATACAAAATAGTCACAGGCAGTCTGGGTTTCTGTGCCCGTGTTGCTGCTACGGAGGGTGAGGTGGAGCGTCACGGTGCTGTCGCAACCCGCCGAGTTGAGCGTAGAGTATTGCGCATTGCTAGTCGAGGCCGTGTAGGTGCTGTCGTGCCAGGTGTATTGGTCGCAGGCCGTCTGCATATCAATGCCCGTGGTGCTATGGTTGAGGGTTAGGTGCAACGTCACCGTGCTGTCGCATCCCTTCGAATTGAGTGTTGCAAACTGGGCATTGTGGGTGGATGCCGTGTAGATGCTGTCGTGCCAGGTGTATTGGTCGCAAGCAGTGTGCGGGTCAATAGCCGTATTGCTGTAATTGACCACCAGATGGAGGGTGACAATGCTGTCGCAACCCACGGCATTTTGTTCGGTAAAGGTGGGCGTGACAGTCGAGGCCGTGTAGGTGGTGCCATGCCAGGTGTACTGGTCGCAGACCGTCTGCGAGTCGATGCCGGCAGAGCTGTGGAGGATGGACAAATGCAGCGTCACCACGCTGTCGCAGCCGGCCGAATTGAGCGTCAGGAATTGGGCGTCATGCGTTGAGGCCACATAAGTACTGTCGTGCCAGGTGTACTGGTCACAGGCCGTGTGCGCAATCAGGGCGCTGTTGCTGTGATTCACCGTCAGGTGCAGGAATGTAACGCTGTCGCAGCCCTGCGTGTTGGTGGTGGTGTAGGAGGGCGTATTGGTAGTGGCGGTGTAGGTGGAGTCATGCCAAGTGTAACTGTCGCAGGCCGTCTGCACGTCAAAACCGGCAGTGCTGTGGTTTATCGTCAGGTGCAAGGTCACCACGCTGTCGCAGCCTTCGGCATTCTGCTCGGTAAAGGTGGGCGTGGCTGTGGAGGCCGTGTAGGTGGCCCCATGCCACGTGTAGCTATTACAAGCCGTTTGGGTTTGAATGCCCGTGTTGCTATGATGGAGGGTGAGATGGAGGGTGACGGTGCTGTCGCAGCCATGCTGGTTCTGCTCAACAAAAGTGGGGGTACTCGTGGAGGAGGTGTAGGTGAGTCCGTGCCAGGTGTATTGGTCGCAAGCCGTCTGGTAGTCATCGCCCGTGTTGCTCTGATGAAGCGTCAGGTGCAAGGTCACCGTGCTGTCGCAGCCGGCATGGTTCTGCTCAACAAAGGTGGGCTCGGTGGTCGAAGCGGTGTAGGTGGTGCCATGCCACGTGTAGCTGTCGCAGGCCGTCTGCGTCTCAACACCCGTGTTGCTATTATGTATTGTCAGGTTGAGGCTGACGGTGCTGTCGCACCCTGCCGCATTGGTGGTTTGGTAGATGGGGGTGCTGGTCGAAGCGGTGTAGGTGGTGCCGTGCCAGGTGTAGCTGTCGCAGGCGGTCTGCACATCCACAGCCGTGGTGCTGTGGTGGATGGTCAGGTAGAGGGTGACGGAACTGTCACAACCCGCCGAGGAATGAATGTGGTAGGTGGGCGTGGTGCAAGAGGAGTCGTAGGTAACATCTTGCCAAGTGTAGGTGTCACAGGCGGTCTGATAGAGTTCGGTTTGCAAACTGTAGTTTATGGTCAGGTGGAGGGTGACGGTGCTGTCGCAGCCACTAGCGTTAGTAGTGGTGTAGGTGGGCGTTTGGGTCGAGGCGCCATAGGTGACTCCGTGCCAAGTATACTGGTCGCAGGAACGGATGGTTTCGATGGCCGTGTTGCTATGGTTGATGGTCAGGAAAAGCGTGTCGGTGTTGGTGCAGGTCGAGCCTTCCTGGGTGTGGTCGTAGGTATAGATGCCCGTGGTGCTATAGCTCTGCTCGTTCCATGTGTAAGAGTCGCAGGCGGTCACATAGAAAGAGGTGTCGTTGTGGTGGCTGATATTAAGGTGGAGCGTGTCGGTGCTGGCACAGCCAGAGGCATTGGTGTAGTGATATTGATAAACGCCCGAGGAGGTATAGGTGGTGCCATGCCAGGTGTATTGTTCGCAGGCATCCTGATTGTAGCTGTTATGGCTACTGCTGTTGAGAGTGAGATGCAGGGCGACGGTGCTGTCGCAGCCATGCTGGTTCTGCTCGGTGTGGGTGGGGGTGCTGGTCGAGGCGGTGTAGGTGATGCCGTGCCAGGTGTAGCTGTCGCAGGCCGTCTGGTCGTCGATGCCCGTGATGCTGTGGTGGAGGGTTAGGTGGAGCGTCACGGTGCTGTCGCAACCCGCCGAGTTGAGCGTTGAGTATTGCGCATTGCTAGTCGAGGCCGTGTAGGTGCTGTCGTGCCAGGTGTATTGGTCGCAGGCAGTTTGTACTACCGTAGCCGTGGTGCTGTGGTGGAGGGTCAAATGCAGGGAGACGGTGCTGTCGCAACCCGCCGCGTTGAGCGTGGCAAATTCGGCATTGGCAGTCGAGGCCGTGTAGGTGCTGTCATGCCAGATGAATTGGTCGCAAGCCGTCTGGGTTACGATGCTTGTGTTGCTGTGATGGATGGTCAGATGGAGCGTAGCCGTGCTGTCGCAGCCACTTTGGTTGAGGGTGGTGTAGGTGGGCGTATGGGTCGAGGCGGTGTAGGTGATTCCATGCCAGGCAAACGAGTCGCACACCGTTTGGGTCTCCACGCTGCTGTTGCTGTAATTGACCGTAAGGTGCAGGGCCACGGTGCTGTCGCAACCGCTAACGTTGGTAGTGGTATAGGTGGGCGTGTTGGTGGAAGCCATGTAGGTGTTGCCGTGCCACGTGTAGCTGTCGCAGGCCGTCTGGGTTTCAATGCCCGTGTTGCTATAGCTGATGGCCAGATGCAGCGTCACGGTGCTGTCGCAACCTGCCGCATTCTGCAGCGTATAGGTTGGCGTAGTGGTCGAGGCTGTATAGGTGATTCCGTGCCAGATATATTGGTCGCAGGCGGCCTGGGTCTCAATACCCGTCGTGCTGCCCAAGATGGTGAGATACAGCGTATCAACGTCAATGCAGGCAGCGCCCTCCTGTGTGTGGTCATAAGTATAGAGGCCAGTGGCTGTGTATACCTCCCCATTCCAGTCATAAAAGTCGCATGATGTCACATGCTGTGTGCTATAGTCATGAGCACTGATGGTCAGATGCAGGGTGTCGGTGCTGGCACACCCAGCGTCGTTAGTATAGTCATACAGATAGGTGCCTGTTGTCGAATAGTCGGTCCCATGCCAGAAATACTGTTCACAAGCATTTTGCAAAAAACTGTCGTGGGTGCTGTTGCTGACAGTCAGGTGTAGCGTAACCAGGCTGTCGCAGCCTACCGAGTTGAGCGTTGTATATTGCGCACCCATCGTCGAGGTCGTAAAGGTACTGTCATGCCATGTATAGCTGTCGCAGGCAGCTACGGTTTCAATACCCGCACTACTATGGTGAATCATAAGCTGAAGGGTTGTGACACTGTCACACCCCAGATGATTCATCTCAGCAAAAACAGGCTCATGGGTGGATGCGGTGTACGTACTGTCATGCCAAGTGTATTGGTCACAGGCCGTGACACTCTCCGTGCCCATGCTGCTGTTATTGATAGTGAGGTTGAGCGTGACCACGCTGTCGCAACCAACCTGGTTCTGCTCTGAAAAAGTTGGTTCATTGGTGGATGTGGTGTACGTACTGTCATGCCATGTATAGCTGTCGCATGCGGTTATATTCTCGGTGCCCTTGCTGCTGCTATTGATAGTGAGGTGGAGCGTAACCACGCTGTCGCAACCTACCTGGTTCTGCTCCAAGAAAGTTGGTTCATTCGTCGAGGCGGTATAGGTGCTGTCATGCCAGATGTAGCTGTCGCAAGCGGTTATGTTCTCTGTGCCCGTGCTGCTGCTGTTGATAGTGAGGTGTAGGGTGACCACGCTGTCGCAGCCGACTTGATTCTGCTCCAAGAAAGTTGGTTCATTCGTTGAGGCAGTATAGGTGCTGTCATGCCAAGTATAGCTATCGCATGCAGTTATATTCTCGTTGCCAGTACTGCTGCTGTTGATAGTGAGGTGGAGCGTAACGACGCTGTCGCAGCCGACGGCATTGGTAGTAGTGAATGTCGATTCGGTAGTGCTTGAGGTGTAACTGTTGCCGTGCCACACAAGGCTGTCGCATGCGGTCAACGTCACTGTTCCCGTAGTACTATTGTTTATCACCAGATACAGTGTGTCCACCTGCGTGCAGACACTGGTGCTGTCGGATTTGTCGTAGAAATAGGTGCCGCTGGCTGCGTAAGTCTGACCATTCCATTGGAAACTGTCACATGCCACCTCATGATAGGCTGCCGAAGCATTGCTATTGATGGTCAGATGGAGGGTGTCGGTGCTGGCACAACCGGCATCGTTAGTGTATTCGTAGGTGTATTCCCCACTGGTAGCATAGGTAACACCGTGCCATTCAAGACTGTCACATGCCGTCTGATTGACAACCACATGACTACCCTTGTTAATGGTCAGGTGGAGCGTGACGACGCTGTCGCAGCCGACTTGATTCTGCTCTAAGAAAGTTGGTTCATTCGTTGAGGCAGTATAGGTGCTGTCATGCCAAGAATAATTGTCGCATGAGGTAATAATCTCGGTGCCAGTAGTGCTATTGTTTATTGTGAGGTGGAGGGTTACGACGCTGTCGCAACCGACGGCATTAGTGGTAGTAAATGTCGGTTCGGTAGTGCTTGAGGTGTAACTGTTGCCGTGCCACACAAGGCTGTCACAGGCAGTCATCGTCTCCGTACCCGATGTGCTGTGGTTGATTACCAGATAGAGTGTGTCCACCTGCGTGCAGACGCTGTTGCTGTCAGTTTTGTCGTAGAAATAGGTGCCGCTGGCTGCGTAGGTCTGACCATTCCATTGGAAACTGTCGCATGCCACCTCATGATAGGCTGCCGAAGCATTGCTGTTGATGGTCAGATGGAGGGTGTCGGTGCTTGCACAACCGGCATCGTTGGTATATTCGTATGTGTATTCCCCACTGGCCGTATAGGTAACATCGTGCCATTCAAGACTGTCACATGCTGTCTGATTTACAATCTCATGACTACCGTTTTTTATTGTGAGGTGGAGCGTGACCACGCTGTCGCAGCCAGCCGCATTGGTAGTGGTGAATGTCGGTTCATTCGTTGATGAAGTATAGGTACTGTCATGCCAAGAATAATTGTCGCACGCAGTGATTGAATCCTCCCCGACCGTGCTGTTGTTGACAGTCAGATGCAGCGTCACCACGCTGTCGCAGCCCACTGCATTGGGGAGGGTGAATATCGGCTCCGAAGTGCTCGATGTGTAGCTGTTTCCGTGCCACACAAGGCTATCACAGGCAGTCATCGTCTCCGTACCCGATGTGCTGTGGTTGATTACCAGATAGAGTGTGTCCACTTGCGTACAGACGCTGTTGCTGTCGGATTTGTCGTAGTAATAGGTGCCACTGGCTGTATAAGTCTGACCATTCCATTGGAAACTGTCGCATGCCACCTCATGATAGGCTGCCGAAGCATTGCTATTGATAATCAGATGGAGGGTGTCTGTGCTGGCACAACCGGCATCGTTAGTGTATTCGTAGGTGTATTCCCCACTGACTGTATAGGTAACACCATGCCATTCAAGACTGTCACATGCCGTCTGATTGACTACCACATGACTACCCTTGTTAATGGTCAGGTGGAGCGTGACGACGCTGTCGCAGCCGACTTGATTCTGCTCTAAGAAAGTTGGTTCATTCGTTGAGGCAGTATAGGTGCTGTCATGCCAAGTGTAATTGTCGCATGAGGTAATAATTTCAGTGCCAGTAGTGCTATTGTTTATTGTGAGGTGGAGGGTGACAACGCTGTCGCAGCCCACTGCATTGGGGAGGGTGAATATCGGCTCCGAAGTGCTCGATGTGTAGCTGTTTCCGTGCCACACAAGGCTATCACAGGCAGTCATCGTCTCCGTACCCGATGTGCTGTGGT
>JAEEGG010002772.1_pt1 | contig 44716 bp, 28 predicted proteins | sample 9134161 | NCBI WGS metagenome assembly JAEEGG01 (sample SAMN16246543, study PRJNA631951) | gut metagenome | biome: gut microbiome; feature: rumen; material: CR-attached | host: Bos | place: Iran: Karaj | collected 2018-10 | reverse complement strand
TCAGATGTTATCAACAAGGCTGCGGCACTGCCGCCCAACACTCCTATAGCAAGGTACAGGGAACTGCTGCCTGACAGATGGAAGGCTACCTATGGCCAAGGTTAGATGCTAAAGCGGATACGCTTACGCGCATTCCCGTACGTCATACCTCTGTGCCAAATGTTCACGGGCGGTGAATTATTGTTCACCGCCCGTGAATCATTACAGCCGTTGGAGCTTGTAGCCATCCGTCACCCGTCACCATCATCCGTCACCACGTAACACACTCAGAATGAGGCGTATAGGGCAAAGGTGACGGATTGACGGATATATACATATATGTCTTTAAGATCTTGGTGGTGGATATGTATATGGTTGGTTACATTTCATAGACGCAAAAAACCGCAAGCGACTGAACATCAGTTTCTTGCGGAATTTCTAAAGTGATCCGCTTGGGGTTCGAACCCAAGACACCCGCCTTAAAAGGGCGGTGCTCTACCTACTGAGCTAGCGGATCAACCATGTTTTGCTGTAAAGCGGGTGCAAAGGTACGATGTTTTTTCGAATTAGCCAAATTTATTCGGATGATTTTTTGTCTTGCAGCGCTTTTTGATAGCATTCGCGGCATAAAGGCTCGTATTCCTGGGTCTCGCCAAGCAGTATGCGGCGGTCGCCGGCAACAGTGCGGTGGCTGACGTATGCCAGCGAACCACACTTGACACAGATGGCGTGTACCTTGGTGACATCGTCGGCGATGGCACAGAGGGCGGGCATGGGGCCGAAGGGCTGGCCACGGAAGTCCATGTCAAGGCCGGCAATAATGACGCGGATGCCACGGTTAGCCAGTTCGTTACAGACGCTGGGCAGTCCGTCGTCAAGGAACTGAGCCTCGTCGATGCCCACAACGTCAATGTCGCTTGACAGCAGGAGTATGCTGGCCGACGAATCAATAGGTGTGGAGTGTATGTGGTTCTGGTCGTGGCTGACAACATCCTCGTCGGAATAGCGCGTATCAATAGCAGGCTTGAAAATCTCCACATGCTGCTTTGCAAACTGTGCCCGGCGCAGCCGCCGGATGAGTTCCTCGGTCTTCCCCGAGAACATTGAACCGCAGACGACCTCGATACGGCCGGGACGGTGAGTTTCGCCATTTATGTTGTTGTTCATAGTGCAAAATTACAAATACGTTTTAAAAATTGCAAAGAAACGGGCAACTTTTTTTGTTCTTTTTGATATTTTTACTACATTTGCGGGCTGTATGGGAATACTTTATGTTGTTCCGACGCCTGTTGGCAATATGGAAGACATGACGCTCCGGGCCATCCGTATATTAAAAGAGGTGGACGTGGTGTTGGCCGAGGATACCCGGACGTCGGGCATTCTGCTGAAGCATTTCGACATCAAGAACCAGCTGCTGTCCCACCATAAGTTCAACGAGCATGGCACGACGGCAGGCATCGTCGCCCGCCTGTTGGCAGGCGAAGCCGTTGCCCTCATCAGCGATGCCGGCACGCCCGGCATCAGCGACCCGGGATTCTTCTTGGTGCGCGAGGCCGTCAGAGCCGGTGTCGAGGTGCAGTGTCTGCCTGGTGCGACCGCCTTTGTACCGGCACTGGTCAGCAGCGGCCTGCCCTGCGAACGCTTTGCATTCGAGGGATTCCTGCCTCAGAAGAAAGGTCGCCAGACAAAAATCCGCAGCCTTGCCGACGAGGAGCGGACAATGATTTTCTACGAGTCGCCCTACCGTGTAGTGAAGACGCTGGAGCAGTTTGCCGAAGCCTATGGCGCCGACCGTCAGGTAAGCGTCAGTCGCGAAATAAGCAAAGTACACGAGGAGAGCGTCCGTGGCACGCTGGCCGAGGTCATCGCCCATTTCAAGGAGCATGAGCCTCGGGGCGAGTTTGTCATCGTGTTAGCAGGAAAGAAGGTTGAAAAGACAGAAAATTAAATAAATTATCACAATCATGAAGAAATTAGTAGTATTTGCCGTTTGCGTGCTGGCCATGGTCAGCTGCAACGAGAAACCATCGAAAGTAGAGTTAGCCGGCAACCCCAAGGTAGACTCCCTTAACCAGATTATTGCCCAGAAGGACAACGAGATCAACGACATGCTGAGCACCTTTAGCGAGATTGAAGAAGGCTTCCGCCAGATTTCCGAGGCCGAGAACCGCGTTGCCGTGGCCCAGCAGGGCGAGGGTGCCAATTCCAAGCAGCGCATCCGTGAGAACATCCAGTTCATCCAAACCACGATGAAGCAGAACAAGGAGCTGATTAACAAGCTGAAACAGCAGCTGCGCGAGAGCAGCGTGAAAAGCGACGCCCTGCGCAAGCTTGTCGAAAGCATGAGCCAGCAGCTGGAAGAGAGCGAGAAGCAGATGCTTGCCCTTCGCGAACAGTTGGACGAGAAGGACGTGCAAATCATGGAACTCGACGAGCAGGTGGCCAACTTGAACACGGATGTCAAGGAGCTGACGACGGAGACAAATCAGCGCGCCGAAACCATCTCGCAGCAGGACAAGCAGCTGCACACGGCCTGGTTCGTGTTTGGTACGAAGGATGAGCTGAAAGAACAGCAGATTCTTGTCGACGGCAAGGTACTCCAGTCGAGTTTCAACAAGGAGTATTTCACAAAGATTGACATCCGCGTCGACAAGGAAATCAAGCTCTACAGCTCATCAGCCAAGATGCTGACAGCACATCCGTCAAGCTCGTACACGCTGCAGCGCGACGCCAACAAGCAGTACGTACTGCGCATCACCGACCCCATGCTGTTCTGGTCGACGAGCAAGTATCTGGTGGTGCTGGTGAAGTAGTTGAGGAGTTGAGGAGTAAGGAGTTGAGGAGTTGAGGAGTAAGGAGTAAGGAGTTGAGGAGTTGAGGAGTTGAGGAGTAAGGAGATTACCCAGCAATGCCTTTTCCTGCTGCTATGCCTGCTCCTGATGGCAGGATGCGAGGAGGACGACGGCAATAGTTCCATCACGCTCACATCGGGGAGCGTGGTGGAGTTATATCCTGTCGTCAACCAAAGCAAGGAGCTCACCTTCGAATCGGCGGGCGATTGGACAGCCTCGTGCCAGGCCGACTGGCTGACATTCTCGCCGCGTAAAGGGAGTCGTGGGAAGAACACCATCAAGATTACCACCGCTGCCACTAACAAGACCAAGAGCACACGGTCGACGTCGCTCACCATCACGTCTGGTTCGGGACGGCGCAACGTGACGGTGGTACAGAGCGGCAAGTATGCCATCTTCGACAAAAAGAAACACACCGTGTCGGCCGGGGGCGGCAAGCTGCAGCTCAGCTTCAAGAGCAACCTGGAGCCTGGCGACAACCTGCAGATACGCTATTCGCAGACCGACTGGATCAGCTGGCCCACGGAGAGCAGCTTTACCCGGACGGAATGGTCGGGCAAGACTGAGGAACTGACTGTGTCGCCCAATCTCACGGGCAACAGCCGCACGGCAGTCTACATACTGACCATGCCCACCGACAACGGCTCTTTCATCGGGCTGGACACCGCCTACGTCTCTCAGAACGGCGTGCACAGCGACTACGTGTCGGCCGACTACACGGACGACGGCACCGTCACGCTGCTCCAGCGCGCTACTGTTGGCAAGGGCATCGCCGTGGTGCTCATGGGCGACGGCTTTGCCGACAAGCACATCAGCGACAGCACATACGCCCAGGTGATGAAGCAGACTATGGAAAACATCTTCAGCGAGGAGCCCGTCAAGTCGATGCGCGACTACTTCAATGTCTACGCCGTCACCGCTGTTTCCCGAAACGATGCCGTTGGCGAGGAGTACAGCACCGCATTCAGTACTGTTCCGAGCTTCATCAACTCAGAGATTGCATTCAACGCCGACAAAGTCGACGAGTACGTCCGCAAGGTTGACAGCATTGACTTCGAGAACTCGCTGGCCGTGGTCATTGTCAACAGCAAGAGTCACAACGGTGTAACCAGCCTGTTCTTCAACGAGCGGACTGCCCTTCCCCGCCAATACGCCATCTCGCTTTGTACCCTCATGGACGGCATCGATAGCGAAGAGTTCCGCCAGGTGCTCGTCCACGAGACCATCGGTCACGGCCTGGCCAAACTTGCCGACGAGTACGGCTACGACTACAACGGAGCACCCGCCGACATCGTGGCACGCCAGTTGCAGGTCTACCATAAGTACGACTGGATGCTGAACGTCGACACCAACGACGCCACCGACAAGGTGCCATGGAGTAAGTTCATCGGCGAGAGCAGCTTCGCTTCCGAGAGCATCGGCATCTACGAAGGTGGGTTCACTTACACCATGGGCATCTACCGTCCCACCGTGGAGAGCATGATGAGAAGCAACCAGAGTCCCTTCAACGCTCCGAGTCGCAAGGCCATCTACGACCGCATCCGGCTGCTGGGCGAAGACAAGCCCACGTCCTCGCTCGACGAGTTCGCCGCCTTCGACGAGCAGCACAAGCCCACCCGCTGGCGGTACGCCACCCGCAGCCTGTCGCCATGGCATCGTCGCCCCGCTCCGCCCATCATCAAGTGGGAGTAACGGAGAGTAGCATAATTGAAGTAAATTAACAAAATGCAGGGTAAAAAGACGTTTTTTACCCTTTTCTTCGTTTATTTTTAAAAAATATGTTACCTTTGCGCACTTTATCATTAAAAAATTAAACAAAGAGAGAGAATTATGAAGAAAAGACTAACTCTGTTGCTGGCAGTCCTCTTCCTGTGTTTAGGGGGAGCAATTGCCCAGACTAAGGTTAGCGGCACTGTCGTCTCCCAGGACGACGGCGAGCCCGTTATCGGTGCTTCGGTAGTAGTCCAGGGAGCCAAGACCGGTGTCGTTACAGATGTGAACGGCCGATTCTCGCTGACCGTCCCCCAGGGGAAAAAGATTAGCGTGAGCTACATCGGCATGGCCACACAAGTACTTAACCCCCAGAGCACGATGCGCATCGAGCTTGTCCCCGATGGTCAGGCTCTTGATGAGGTTGTCGTCACGGGTATGCAGAAGACCGACCGACGGCTGTTTACCGGTGCGACAACGAAAATCTCAGCAGAAGACGCCAAGCTAAACGGTGTTGCCGATATTTCGCGCTCACTGGAAGGCCGTTCTGCCGGTGTCAGCGTGCAGAACGTCAGCGGTACGTTCGGTACAGCCCCCAAGATCCGTGTCCGTGGTGCTACCTCCATCTACGGTTCGTCGAAACCGCTGTGGGTTGTCGACGGTGTCATTATGGAGGACGTGACCGAAGTGGATGCCGACGATTTGTCGAGCGGTGACGCCGAGACGCTGATTTCTTCGGCCATTGCCGGTTTGAACTCTGACGACATCGAGTCGTTCCAGATTCTGAAGGACGGTTCCGCCACCTCTATATATGGTGCGCGCGCGATGGCCGGTGTGATTGTCGTGACCACCAAGAAAGGTAAGGCTGGTTCAAACCGTATCAGCTATACCGGTGAGTACACGATGCGCCTGAAGCCCAGCTATTCAAACTTCAACATCATGAACTCTCAGGAGCAGATGTCGGTCTATCGTGAGATGGAAAAAGGCGGATGGCTGAACATGGCCGAGACTTACCGTGCCTCTGAGAGCGGTGTCTACGGCAAGATGTACCGCCTGATCAACACCTACGACGAGACTACCGGTCAGTTCGCCATGCCCAATACCGATGCAGCACGCACCGCCTATCTGCGTGAGGCAGAGTACCGCAACACGAACTGGTTTGACGAGCTGTTCAATAACACAATCCAGCACAACCATTCTATCAGTCTTTCGTCTGGTACGGAAAAAGCTCAGTACTACGCTTCGTTCTCGCTGATGAACGATCCGGGATGGTACAAGAAGAGCAAAGTGGAGCGTTACACTGGCAATATCAATGCCAACTACAATATCTCCAAGAAAGTCACCATCAACCTGATCAGCAATGCTTCTTATCGTAAGCAGCAGGCTCCCGGTACACTGGCTTCCGACATCGACCCGGTATATGGTGAGGTCCGTCGCGACTTTGACATCAACCCCTATAGCTATTCGATGAATACGTCACGCACGCTGGCTGCTGACCAATATTATGTCCGCAACTATGCCCCGTTCAACATCCTCAATGAGCTGGACAACAACTATATGGACCTTGACGTCGTCGACACCCGTTTCCAGGCTGAGTTGCAGTACAAGCCCATCCAGAAGGTCACCCTGTCCGTACTTGGCGCTTATAAGTACTCTACAACCTCACAGGACCACTACATCAAGGACGGCTCCAACCAGGCCATGGCATTCCGTGCAATGGACGATGCCACCATGCGTGACAACAACCCATGGCTCTACAGCGATCCTGATGTTGAGAACAGCCTGAAGGTATCTGTGGTTCCTTACGGCGGATTCTATCGTCAGACCAAGTACAAGATGAACAGTTGGGATTTCCGTGCCACGGCCAACTATAACGACGTGTTCAACGAAGACCACATCGTCAACCTGTTCGGTGGTATGGAGGTGAACAACGTCGAGCGCAGCAAGACATTCTTCAACGGTGTCGGCATGCAGTACGACATGGGTATGCTGGCCAAGTACGACTACCGCTACTTCAAGCAGACCGAGGAAGAGAACGCCGCCTACTTCACCGTAACCAACACGAATAGCAGGTCAGCCGCTTTCTTCGCCAACGCCACCTATTCGTGGAAGGGCCGCTACACCGTGAACGGAACCGTGCGCTACGAGGGTACCAACAAGCTCGGTAAGAGCCGCTCGGCTCGCTGGTTGCCGACCTGGAACATCTCAGGTGCATGGAATGCCCACGAGGAGGCCTGGTTCCACGACACCTTCCAGAATACGCTGTCCAACTTCACGCTGAAGGCTTCTTATTCTCTGACAGGTGACCGCGGTCCTACGTCCGTTTCCAACTCTCAGGTTATTATCCAGAGTTTCAACCCCTGGCGCCCCTTCACCAATGTCGGTGAGAGCGGCCTGGAAATCTACGACCTTGAGAACAGCGAGCTGACTTATGAGAAGAAGCATGAGTTCAACATCGGTGCAGAGCTCGGCTTCCTGAACAACCGCATCAACTTCGCCTTTGACTGGTATAAGCGTAACAACTATGACCTGATCGGCACGATCAACACGATGGGTATCGGCGGCCAGACCGTGAAGTATGCCAACGTGGCGTCAATGAAGTCGCATGGTGTCGAGTTCACCCTTTCTACCAAGAACATCGTCAGCAAGGACTTCAAGTGGAACACCGACTTCATCTTCTCGTATGCCAAGAACGAGGTGACGGAACTTGACACCAAGGCCCGTATCATCGACATGATTTCCGGCACTGGCTTCACACTCGAAGGCTATCCCGTACGTTCGCTGTTCTCCATCGACTTCAAGGGCCTTAACGACGAGGGTCTGCCCACGTTCATCAACGAGATGGGCGAAGAGACCGTCAGCACTTTCAACTTCCAGGACCGCGAGAATCGCGACTACCTCATCTATGAGGGTCCGACTGACCCCACAGTGACCGGATCGTTTGGCAACGTATTCCAATATAAGGGGCTGAAGCTGAACGTTTTCATTACCTACGCATTCGGCAATGTGGTGCGTCTTGACCCTGTCTTCTCGCGCAGGTATTCCGACCTCGACGCTATGCCTAAGGAATTCAAGAACCGTTGGACTCAGGCTGGCGACGAGGCATTTACCAACATTCCTGTCATAGCCGACAAGCGCCTGGACGAGAACGACTCCTACCTGCGCCGCGCCTACAACGCCTACAACTACTCGACGGAGCGTATTGCCAAGGGCGACTTCATCCGCATGAAGGAAATCTCGCTGAGCTACGACTTCCCCAAGACGCTGGTCGAACCTCTGAAGCTGAACAATCTCTCGCTGAAGCTGCAGGCCACCAACCTCTTCCTGATTTACGCCGACAAGAAGCTCAACGGTCAGGATCCGGAGTTCTTCAACACTGGTGGTGTGGCTGCTCCTATGCCAAAGCAGTTCACGATGACGCTGAAATTGGGTATCTAATCTCATACAATTTAATGACAGAAGAAATATGAAAAAGCTAAATTTAGTATATATCTTTGCTACCAGCTTACTGGCACTGACTTCTTGCGACGACTTCCTTGACAAGGTGCCCGATGACCGTGCAGAGGTGAATACCGAGGATAAAATATCCAAACTGCTGGTCAGTGCCTACGCCGGCAACAACTCCAACCTGATACTGGAGATGTCGTCAGACAACGCCCGTGACAACGGTACCTCTTACGACTTTGAAGAGTTGGAGCAGGAAGAGGCTTATCTCTGGAAAGACCAGACCAGTACCCAAAACGATGCCGCCCAGTCCGTATGGGATGCCTGCTACATGGCTGCAGCACACGCCAACCAGGCCCTGGCGGCTATTGAAGACATGGGCAATCCTGCCAGCCTGAGTGCTTATCGTGGCGAGGCTTTGCTTTGCCGTGCCTGGGCCCACTTCCAGCTGGCCAATGTGTTCTGTCTGGGCTACAACCCCGCAACAGCCGACAAGGACATGGGCCTGCCCTACTCCCTGGCCCCCGAGACTCAGGTGAAGCCCGACTACCAGCGTGGCACGATGGCTGAGCTCTACAAGCATATCAGCGATGACATTGACGAGGGTCTGCCCCTGATCAACGACAAGATCTATACGGCACCCAAGTATCATTTCAACAAGAATGCCGCATACGCCTTCGCAGCCCGCTTCAACCTGTTCTACCAGAAGTGGGACAAGTGTATCGAGTATGCCAATGCCGCCTTGGGCAGCAATCCTGCCAATTTCCTGCGTAACTGGTATCATCTTGTCGTGGAAACGGCATCAGACTATGAGACCCGCTGCAATGCATACATCAATGCCAGCGAGAACGCCAACTTCCTCTTGCAAACAGCAGCATCGAGCAGTGGCTACATCCTTGGTGCCTGGAACCTCGGTGCGCGCTATGGCCATGACCAGACCAATATTACCAGAATTGAGACCTATCGTGCTCCCGGTATCTGGGGGGCATGGGACTCGCCTGTAAACGTAGGCCTGTATATGTCGCATTCTTGCTGGGGACCCGTCCAGACTCTGAACATTTCCAAATACTTTGGCTACTTTGAGTTCACCGACAAGGTGAACGGTGTCGGCTATCGCCGCAACGTCTATGTTCAGCTTTGTGGCGACGAGACGCTGCTTTGTCGTGCCGAGGCTTACGCTGTGAAGGGCGACCTGACCAATGCCTTGAAGGACATGAACCTCTGGCTGTCGACCAACACTGGCAGTGGTTTGCAGGCTACCCAGGAACTGGTCAACCAGCGCTACGGCACATACAACGAGGAAGAAGGTACCGGCATGAAGTACATGGACGACGGCAACGGCGGTCCTATTGCTGCCAGTGCCGAGAAGGGCTCTGCCAAGAAGCACCTCCACCCGTTAGGATTCACCATCGACAAGGAAGGCTCTGACCAGGAGAACATGATCCAGTTCATCCTCCACATGCGCCGCTGCCAGACGATGCAGGAAGGCGGTCGCTGGTGCGACATCAAGCGCTGGGGCATCGAGATTGCCCATAACCGCGAGGGTCAGCCCGACGACCTGCTGCTGCTCGACGACCCGCGCCGTGCCCTGCAGCTGCCTGCCGACGTGATTTCTGCCGGTTTGACCCCCAATCCACGTAACAAATAATAAGAAAGGAATAGCATTATGAAAATAAGATATTATCTTTTAGCAGCGGGTGCCATGTTCCTGATGGCATCATGCAGCGAGGACAGCCTCGACGAGAAGAGCATCTTCCCCGACGAGACGACAGCAAATCCTACAGAGCTTGACAAGTGGCTGGAGGTGAACTATCAGCAGCCCTACAACATCCAGCTGAAATACCGCTTTGAGTTTAAGGAGAGCGACGAGTCCAAGAACCTCGCCCCTGCCCGCTACGACAAGTCCATCGCACTCGCAAAACTGACCAAGTATCTGTGGCTCGAGTCGTACGAGGAGCTCAAGGGGCGCGACTTCATTCGCCAGTACTGTCCGAAGATCATGCACTTCGTCGGCTCTTACGGCTACAACTCCGATGGTTCCGTGACGCTCGGCGTCGCTGAGGGCGGCATGAAGATTACGCTCTACAACGTCAACAACATCGACTACGAGAACCCCGATATCGAGTTCCTGAACTACTGGTTCTTCAAGACCATGCACCATGAGTTTGCCCACATCCTGCACCAGACCAAGCCCTACCCCGTCAACTTCAACGAGGTTTCGGCTGCCAACTATCAGTCAGAGAGCTGGGTAAACCTTGAGGAGAACGAGTGGCTTGCCCTCGGTTTCATCACTGACTATGCCAGCCGTGAGACCCAGGAAGACTTCGTCGAGATCATCGCCAATTACATCACTCACGACCAGGCTTGGTGGAACGAGCAGCTCGAGAAGGCAGTAAAGTTCAATTACAAAGGAACGACTGCTGCAGGCGCAAGCATCGAGAAGGCCTACTATGGCGTACAGCCTGAGGAGGCCCAGCTGAAGGCCGACGGCATAGCAACGGTTACGAGCACCGACATCGACCGCAGCGGCCGCGGCTATATCGAGACTAAGCTTGACATCGTGCGCGACTGGCTGAAGACCGCCTGGGAGATTGACCTCGACAAGCTGCGCGAAATCGTTCAGCGCCGCTCCGACAACGTTACCATGTTAGATTTGCAAACACTTAATTAAGAAGCAACATGAAGAAAATACAAATATTATTGGGTATTGCCATCCTTGGCTTGTTGACGTCTTGTCTCAAGGACCAGGAAGACACCTTTGACAAGCCCTCAGCTCAGAGAGCCGAGGAGGCCATTGCTGCCAACTATCAACTTCTTGCCGGAGCAGGGAATGGTTGGCTGATGAAGTATTATCCTTCACCTTATCGTACGTATGGCGGATACAATGTCTTTCTGAAGTTCACCGCCGATGGCAAGGTGACGGCTGCCAGCGACATTGACGAGCCAGAGGCTTCTGCCGAGAGCTATTACAAGATTACGCAGAGTGCCGGCGTCGTCTTGTCGTTCGACACCTACAACGAAATCTTCCATAAGTTCTCCACACCCGACCCCGTCTTAGGCTCAGCCGGAGAGGGCTGGGGAGGCGACTACGACTTTGAGTTCATCTCCGTCTCACCCGAGAAGATTGTCCTGAAGGGCAAGAGGAGCGGCAACTATGCCACCATGGTTCCCTGTAAGGACGACAAGTGGGCTGAGTATATTATGGCGGTCAATGGCGTCGAGGATGACATGAACTTCCCCGAGTATAAGATGAAGGTGGACACCACCGAGGTCTCCATCGTCAAGTCGAACCGCAACTTCGAGATGACCTATACGACTGCCTCCACCGACACTACCATCAATGTGCCTTACGTGGTGAGCAACACCGGTATCGAGTTCTACGAGCCTATCACCATCAACGGCAAGGAGATCAGCGGGTTCAAGCATGTTGCCGGCACATACGACTTCCCCAGCACCACCGATGCCAATATTGTGCTGAACGGCATTGTGCCTCCCATCAACTCTACCTTGGTCAATGGCCTCTGGGCCTGCAGCATGAGCAACATGGGCGAATTCGGTATGCCTTTGTGGAATGTTATCAAGACTCAGGTCATGCCTGCACTGGGTGAGCAGCTTTACTATTTCTACTTTGGCAAGAACGGTTCTTATTGGGGCTTCACCTTCAACAGCGGCGGCTACGGTGGTGTCATTGGCTTCAAGTACCAGCTGGTTGGTGAAGACAAGGTCAAGCTTGTGTATAATGCCAAGGGCAACCAGAGCAATGGCGACTGGTATATCAATCCCAAGAATGCCGCCTTCTTCTATATGGTGGCTCCGTTCGGCTGTAGCACAGAGCTTGCCGAAGACGGCAGTGTGGTTCCTTTCGAAAGAACCTTCACGCTGACATGCGACAACCCGAAGTCGCCTACATGGATTCAACTTGCCGATGATGACATGCCAAACAATGTCATCAAGGTTTGGGACGAGAATCTTGATCCGTTTAACGATTAAATGATTATTGTATATGAAAAAGTTATTAAGCTTCATGATATTGCTGGCAGGCGTGATTTCCTTCACGTCCTGCAGCGATGACGATCCGACCTACACCGCCCCCGCACAGCTTTCGCTGAAGAGCGCTGACGCCTTCTTCGAGGCAGCAGGTGGAACGGGCTCTATCGTCGTCAATACTGCTGAGTCTATCACAGCGACCTCTAATGCCGATTGGCTGACAGCTGCCGTCAACGGAAATACCGTCACGCTGACCGTTGCCGCCAACGACAAGCTCGAAGGCCGTTCAACAAATGTCGTGCTGAAATCTGCCACCGCCGTCAAGGAGGTCAATGTCACTCAGCGCGGTATTATCTATGGCCTTGCCGATGGTTACGTGTATCGCGTTGCTGACACTGCCAACTCTCAGGTCAGCGTTCCCGTGGCCCAGACGGCCGGTGCTACCGTTTCAAGTCTGGCCGACTGGCTGACAGCCACCTTCAACAGCCAGACAAGCATGGTTGAAATCGTGGCCGCTTCGAACGACACGGAGTCAGAGCGTGCCGGCTTAGTTGCCATCCAGACCGGTACGGTGAAGGATACCATCCAGATTATTCAGGACGCCATCTTGTTCAAATTAGAGAAGAACGCTGTCACGCTGCCCGGTGAAGGCGGAACGCAGGTTGTTCTCATTGAACACTCCCGCCCCGTGACCGCCACGGCTGATGCCGACTGGATTACCTGTGTGCTGAATGACGCGGCCGATACGCTTGCCGTAAGCGTCGCCGAGAATCCCGGTGAAGCCCGTGAAGGCACTGTCACCGTGAAGTCCCTGGATATTACCAAGACTATTACCGTCACTCAGGAGGCCGTGAAGAGTCCTGAAGAGCAGCCGCAGGAGGAAGACCCGTTCTTCGGCACCTACACCTTCTACTGGACTGGTAGCGATACGTATAACCTGGGCGACTTCACCATTGAGGAATATACTGGCGAGGACGCTGAAGAGGGCGATGTCGTGCTGAAGGGCTTCTATGTCCCGGATAACGAAATCTACGGTTACGTCGAGGATGGCAAGCTCTACATCTTTGACAGCCAGAAGCTCGGTACGCTGACCGATCCTGACGAGGGCGACTATGGCAATCTCATCATGAGCGCGTCACAGCAAGACTTCATTATCTTTGACATTACGCCCGAAGGCATGGTTTCTGCCGACCTTTGCGTGATGGCCACCGATCCCGGCTATACTCAAGGCTGGTGGTGGGAGATTCCTGCCGGTGGTACCGCCACGCTCGTAAAGGCTACTGCTGCCGATGCCTCGCGCAAGACGGTCCGCCAGCGCTCAGCCACTGGTCGCATGATGCCGAAGGTGCGCAAGAACATGCCTACAAGCTTTAAGCTTTACCGTAAATAACAATGTATTACCCGAAAATAGGGGGGGGCGTATCGTTGTGCGATACGCCCCCATTTAATTGTACATTTTGCCACAAAAAGCTTGTCAAATGCAACACTTTCTAAACAAATTGAAGAAAAAAGTGAAAAAACTTGGCAGTTTTTCTTCTTTTTAAAAATTTTGTTTTATTTTTGCACCTTGAAAGACTAAATTCTATTTATAAACAAACAAAACGAGAGAGATTATGAAAAAAAGACTAACTGTGTTTTTGGCCTGCCTCTTCCTGAGCTTGGGAACGGCTTTGGCCCAGACAAAGGTCAACGGTACCGTAGTGTCTCAAGAAGACGGGCAACCTGTCATTGGCGCGTCCGTCCTCGTTGTGGGAACCAACGTCGGTACTGTGACTAACGCTAACGGTCAGTTTTCACTGACACTGCCCGAGGGTAAGAAAAACCTCCGTATCACTTACGTGGGCATGGAGCCTATCGAAGTAAGCGCTCGACCCAACATGCGTATCCTTTTGACCAGCGACCAGCGCGCCCTCGACGAAGTGGTTGTTGTGGCATACGGAACGCAAAAGAAGTCTTCGTTCACGGGTTCTGCCACCATGGTAGGTGCCCAGGAGCTGGACGCTCACGTGACTACTAACGTAGCCAATGCACTGGCAGGTTCTGTACCAGGCCTCCAGATTCGCGGTGGATCGGGTGCGCCAGGCGCTGCCGAGGGTAAGATTAACATCCGCGGTATCGCTTCGATGTATGCTTCAACCGACCCGCTGATTATCGTCGACGGAGCTCCTTATCCCGCTTCACTGAGCAACATCGCCCAGGAGGACATAGAGTCGGTCTCCGTGCTGAAGGATGCTGCTTCTGCCGCCCTCTATGGTGCCCGCGGTGCCGCAGGTGTCATTCTGATTACAACTAAGAAAGGTAATAAGCAGGCTCCTAAGGTTAATGTGAACATGCGTTGGGGTTCTAACAGTCGCGCCGTACAAGAGTACGACAAGATAACAGACCCTGCACAGTATTATGAGTTGGCCTATGCTGGCCTTTACAACCAGAACTTCTATGGTATGGGAATGTCAGCAGCCGATGCCAACAAGAATGCCAACGAGCGTTTGATTAAAGCTCTGGGTTATCAAGTCTATACTGTTCCCGAAGGTGAGCAACTTATAGGTATGAACGGAAAGCTCAATTCTAAAGCCACACTTGGCTACGCTCAAACGACAAAAGGCGGGGAGACCTATTGGTATCAGCCCGACGACTGGACGGACGCTGCTTATAAGAACGGTTTCCGTCAGGAATACGAGGTGAACATGAGCGGTGGTACCGACAGGAGCGACTACTACATCTCTGGCGGCTACCTGAAAGAAGACGGTATCATCGACGACTCCAGCTATGACCGTTTCACCGCCCGACTGAAGGTCAACCACGACCTGACCAACTGGCTCCATGTAGGTGCCAGCGTCGGCTATGTCCACAGCAAGACCGTCAGCAACCCGAACAATGACGAGTATCAGTTAGGTTCGACCAACCTGAGCTACTACACCACACGTATTGCTCCCATCTATCCTATCTACGTGCGTATTCTCGATGCCAACGGCAATCCCATTATCCGCACGGATGCCAACGGCAACCCGCAGTATGACTACGGCCGCCCCGGCACTGACTATCCCAATGCCCGTGCATTCCTTCAGACAGGAAACCCGCTTGGCTCTAACCTCTACAACGATGTCAATAGCCAGTTCAACCAACTGAATGCAACAGGCATAGCAGACATTAAGTTCACCGACTGGCTGCGCTTCAACGCCACAAGCACCATTATTTGGGGACATACCAACTTCTCTGACTACGAGAGCCAGCTCTATGGTCCGAAAGTCAGCGTAAACGGCGAGATCGGCAAGAGCCAGTCTGACTCATACCGTCAGAATCACGTCCAGACGCTGAACTTTAATAGGCTCTTCGACAAGCATGCACTTCAAGCCATCGCCGGCCATGAGTGGTACGATTCGAAGACCACCTATCTCTCTGCCACTGCTCAAGGTCTGTTCACTCCCGACGTGAAGGAAATCAATGCTGCCGCCAACAACCAGTACAAGTCTAGTTCTTATACCTCTGAATACAACGTGGAGGGTTACTTTGGCCGAGTACTATACAACTATGATGAGCGTTATTTCGCTGACGCCTCGTTCCGCCGCGATGCATCCAGCCGCTTTGCCAAGGACAACCGCTGGGGTTCGTTCTGGAGCGTCGGTGCCGGCTGGCTCATCAACAAGGAAAGCTTCTTCAACGTCAGCTGGGTTGACCAGTTAAAGCTAAAGGTTTCGTTAGGCCAGACAGGTAACGATGGACTTCCCTTCTCCTGGTCTTACACCGACATCTACAACCTATCTCCGGCATCATCCACACAGATGACTCCGAGTTTCTCGCGTATCGGTAACAAGGACATCACTTGGGAGACGACTACTGCGTTGAATGTTGGTCTTGACTTCCAATTGTTCAAGAATCGCCTTATCGGTAGCATTGAATACTACAACAAGAAGACTACCGACCTGCTATTCTGGTTCTCAGTTCCTGAGAGTTTCGGAGCAACAGGCTACTATTCCAATATCGGCGACAAGCGCAGCTACGGTGTGGAATTATCATTGAGCGGCGACATCATCCGCACGAAGGACATTACCTGGAACGTGAACTTCAATATCACCCACAACAAGGAGAAAATCCTGAAGCTTCCCGAGAACAAAATCAAGGTCAACGGCGGCTTCGCTGAGACATGGATTCCTGTCAGTAGCGGTGCCAGCAATGGAACGGTGCAAATGTGGTATGAAGAGGACGGCTCGCTCTACTGCCCGTTCACATACTCATATGCTGGTGTCAACGACAACGGTGAGGCACTCTATTGGTACGATGAAGACCTGTCGCCACTTGGAGGCAAACTTGACGAGAACGGCAATCCCATTGCCAACAATACAGCAAAGGCCGGTACCAAGAAATCGGGCACGACAACCAATATCGGCGAGGCTACCCGTTATGCCGGCGAGTCTATGTTGCCTAAGGCATACGGTGGTTTCGGCACGACTGTCACTGCTTACGGCTTCGACGTGAATCTGAATTTTGACTATCAGATTGGTGGTAAAATCTATGATACGCAGTATGCTGGTCTGATGGGCAACTGGGTTGACGACGGTGATGCCGGTTCTGCCTTCCACACTGACCTGCTGAAATCGTGGACGCCCAACAATACCAGCAGCGACATTCCCCGCTTCCAGTATGGTGACAAGTACACGACAGCAACCTGCGACCGCTTCCTGGCCAGTGCTGCCTATCTGAACTTCCAGTCGTTCTCAGTCGGCTACACATTGCCGAAGAACATGACGACCAAGATTGGTCTTGACAAGATTCGCGTCTATGCTACTGGCGAGAACCTCTGTTTCTGGAGTGCCCGCAAGGGACTTGACCCCCGCTATGACTATGGTGCAACTGAGGATTTGACAGCCTACTCGCTGATGCGTACCATCATGGGTGGTATTCAGGTGTCATTCTAAGAATAATTGAACTCACGTATTTTAGATAAAGATTATGAAAACAAGATTTAAGTCATATACGGCAGCTGCTTTAGCCATACTCACCTTGGCCACAACCAGCTGTATCAAGGAAATCGATCCACAAACGAGCTATGTAACGGCCGACCAAGCCTCCGCGGCTCCCGAGGCATTTAACAATTTCGTTTCCTCGCTTACCAGTTCGCTTAACGGACAGTTCACATACGGCGGTTCCAGCCACTATCCCTGGGACTTCGGCTATCCCTCGTTCTTCCTGCAGCGCGACGTTATGGGCCAGGACATGGCTTGCGAGTCTGCCGGCTCGGAGTGGTACACCACATGGTACACTTGCGGCACGGGTTTAGGCCCGACCTATGCCGTTTGTCAGCTTCCCTGGCGTTACTACTACAAATGGATTAAGAACTGTAACATCGTTATTTCGCTTGCCGGCGAGACACCTAACGAGAATCAGACCAGCGGTGCCGGTATAGCCTATGCTATGCGAGCCATGTTCTATATGGACCTTGCCCGTATGTATGCTTCGGAAACTTATGCCAAGAATACAGAAGCCGAAACTGTTCCTATCGTGACGGAATCGACTTCTGAACCTGCCAACCCCCGCGCAACGAACAAGGATATGTGGGCATTTATCCTGGCAGACTTGGATAAGGCTGAGACTTTACTGGCCAACTACAAGCGCAGTGATGTGTACACACCCGACCTGTCTGTGGTCTTCGGTCTGAAAGCCCGTGCATATCTGACCATGGAGGACTGGGCCAAGGCAGAAGAGTATGCCAAGAAAGCTCAGAATGGCTACACGATTATGAGCAAGGATCAATACCTGTCGCAGAAGGATGGCTTTAACAAACCTAACGAAGCTTGGATGTTTGGCCTGATCTTCCGCTCTACTGACCCAAATATCACTGAGAATGACGCTGACTCCAGCTGGGGTTCACAGATGATTATCGAGGTGTCGGCCTCTGAGTGCGGTTATTCAGCAAACTATGTCGGCCCGAAGCGTATTGACGCTCACCTGTTCAGTACCATTCCCGAAACTGACTTCCGCCGCATGTGCTGGATTGACCCGGCAATCGACGACAAGATTGGTGACGCAAACCCAAAGAGCGAGGAAGGCCAGGCTGCCATTATCGAGGCTCTGTCTCCCTACTCTGACGATCCCTTAGGCATCTACAATACCGGTTACGCTGTGTCGGCTCGCGGAACAGTAGGTTGCATGCCCGTAAAGTTCCGTCCTAAGGATGGCATCCACGAAAACCAGTACGAGGCCTTCACGGTGGCTGTTCCCCTGATGCGCGTTGAGGAAATGAAGCTCATAGAGGCTGAAGCCGCTGGTATGCAGGACCAGAACCGTGGTATCCAGCTGCTGACTGACTTCGCCAAGACCCGCGACGCCAGCTACGAGTACGGACACCACGAGGAGGCTTACTATAACAACAGCACCTCCAAGTTCCAAAACGAAGTGTGGTGGCAGCGCCGTGTTGAACTATGGGGCGAAGGCTTCGCAACGTTCGACATCAAGCGCTTGCAGAAGGGTATCATCCGTTCTTATGAGGGTACCAACCACCCGGCTGGCTATCAGTGGAATGTGGAGACGACTCCTCAGTGGATGAGCCTTTGCATCGTACAGACAGAGACCAATAACAATCCTGCCTGCACCAATAACCCCACCCCGATAGCACCGAAGGGCGACTCTCCTAAGTATGGTTTCTAAGCCTACCAAAACTTTGGCATTATATTAATTCAAGCAAACCAAATATCAGATAAACATGAAAAGATATTTTGAAACTACAATATTCGGCCTTCTCTCCCTGCTCGCATTTACTGCCTGCTCGGAGGATGAAGGCACGGAGCCTGGTGGCGACAGTGCGCCACATGTGGCCATTATTCAGTCGTCAGTCGTTGAGCCTTACGATGCTGACATTGACCAGAACTTGAGATTTGCTGTTAACCAGCAGACAGAGGCAGTCTATTACTTAGCTGAAAAAACAGTAGAGAAGGAAGCACGCGGCATGAACACCGATGCCTACGCTGATTATGTCGTGGCAAATGGCACACAAGTACAGTTGAACAAAGACGAGCAAACTGGCGGTAAGTATGGTGAAGTTATTGCAACCGGCATGAAGGGTGTTTACACCATTACGGCTGTGGCTGTCGGAGGTAGTAAAAAGTCAAGCAGTTCTGTTGCCTTCACTGGTCCCAACTGGATTGACGTGTCGAAAGGTACGTATTATTTCAGTGCACGTGCCCAGGGCCGTCTTGGCGTCGGAGAAACAACAGCTACCGTTCTTCAGTATTTGGAGAGTGATCCTACACAGTATCGTTTCAAGAACCTCTATGGCTACGGTGCTTCCCTGCGAATGACTCTTTCTGAGAAGAAAGGTTCTGATGATACTGGTGAACTGCAGTACTTCCGTGTTGAGGGGCAAACTACCCCGTTTACATACGGTGACTATGGTACCATCAGCGTGCGTGACCTTGGCTATTGGCAGGACGATGACAGCTATGCCTTCGATCCCGACTATGGCTGTTTCATCTATACAAACGCTAACAAGAATGGTGTAGTTCTTGCTCTTCAGTACTTTGTTTCAGCTGGTAGTCTTGGCTACGGTTGGGACGAGTTCGAACCTAAAGAATAAGTACTGCGTAACTAGTAAATGCTAATCAGTCTCAATGTGAATAGTCAAAACTAATTCCCTATTGAGGAATACATAACCAATCGGGAGGCGTGCCCAGCGGCATCGCCTCCCGATTTTTCGTTGTTTTCCATGCTTATATATAGCACATAAGCCTAAAAAGAACCTGCACTTGACGATGATGGGCAAGTCTTGTTCAAAACCCGCCGGGTTTTGCGCAAAAAGCGCTGGTTTATGAGCAAAAGGCAGCGGGTTTTGCGCAAAAGGCACCGCCTTTCAGACGTTCCAACGGCTTTGGAACGTTTGTCCCAGGCCGTGGGAACGCTCTATTGGCGCCGCCTATCTCCGGGGGTTTGAAGGACAACAACTTCAGGGAAGTCGAGGCTGATGCCAACAGCGACGGCCAGATCAATATCCTTGACATAGTGGAGGTCATCCATTCACTGACGGCCAAAGAGTGACTTGCCCGTCAACGCTGAAACATGAAAAATCCGCAGAAACTAGGGTTTCTGCGGATTTTCGTATTGTATGCTCTTGCCTGAAATCAGTTGATCAGGAAGATCTTGGTCTGACCGTTGTAGGTGGCCTTGATGGTGGCACGGCCCTCAATGATGGGGCTCACCTCGAACTTCACGCCGGGCACGTCGGCAGTGGCCTCCAGCTTGCTGCCCTTCAGCAGACGGCCGTAGACCTGATAGCGGTTCTGCTCGGCAAAGCCGTTCTGGGCGTTGAAGCGGACGGGCGTCGTGGGGATGTTCAGCTTCTGGCCGTCGGCGGTGATGGTGACCTGCGGCACGACGGGAGCCTTATGGTCAGCACCCTTTGAGAAACTGAGTCCGTGGAGATCGAAGAGTCCCTGCGGACGCTGAGGCTCCTGCGGACGACGACCGCCAAACTGTCCGCGCTGGGGCTGCTGGGGCTGCTGTACCTCGGGACCTTCAGCTACGAGGTAGATGGCGTGCTTGCCTGTGAGACCCTCTACAGCTGGAACGGCTGCATAATACATCGTTGCCTTACGTTCAGCATCTGCAGACACATCTATCACACCAATCTCCTGACCCTTCCAAGGATCATCCAGCTTGACGTGAATCTTGAAGGCTCCCTTGCCGCTGGACGTCAGATTGAGTCCGAGTGTTGTGTTGTCGCCGGCTTTCGTACCCTCGAAGGCCTTCAAGCCCTTGGTATCCTTGGCCAGGCCACCGAAGCCGAAGTACTTGAAGCCGACGATGCCGCCGTTCTGGATGCCGGCCAGGTCCATCGAGTTGTTCCACACGTCGTGGTTGTCCTGCATCCAGTTGTTGGCGTTGGGACCATAGACGAAGCAGGCGTAGCCGGCGCTATAATAATTATAAGGTGGCAGACCGAAAATCTGGAAACCCTCGCTGGTCACCTCAGCACCAGTGTAGTGGTTGCCATCGCTGGCCTTGGCCGTCCACTCATTACCTTTCACGTAGGGATCGTAGCCTGTAATCTTGACCACACCGCCCTTGGCCACGGGCTTCTTGTCCCACGTAATCTTCACGGGAGCCACCATAGCCTGACGGGCATTGCCGAAGCCGCGTGGCGGACGGTGGTAGAAGACGTACCACTGGCCGTTGATCTCCTGGATAGAGCCGTGGGTGTTGTGGGCGAAGTTGGTGGTGATGAGCTTCGAGCCGTCCTCGTTCAGCACGACGCCACGTGAGTCGACCAGCACGCCGCCGGAACGCCACGGGCCGAGGGGCGAGTCGCCGAAGGCATAGCGCAGGGCCGAGTTGGTATTGCCAAGACCGTACTCCTTGCCAGAGTAGCCCGAGAACACCATGACGTATTTGTTGCCCACCTGACGGATGCTGCTGGCCTCGAAGAAGTTGAAGTCGAGCGGGTTCTGACCCTTGTAGAGGGCCTTGTACTCGCTGCCCTCCCTGTCGAGCAGACGGCCGTCGGCGCTGCTGGCGGGGATGAACGGGTCGATGGGTTCGGTGCCCTCGCGCTTCGAGTACATGGTCTTCTGGTCGAGCTCAACAGCCGTCGAGTGCTGGAAACCGTAGAACACGTAGGCGCGGTAGCCGATGTCGTAGTCCTTGTCCTTCTTGTCGGTGATGTTCTCAATGAACACCGAGGGGTCGAAGTCGATAATCGAGCCGGGCAGGCACTGGCGGCCGTCCTCGGTCAGGTTGACGGGCGTGAAGGGACCGTTGGGGCGGTCGCCCTTACACACCATCGGCGTGCGGCGCCAGCCGCGGCTGTGTGGGTAGAGCCAGTAGGTCTTCTTGCCCGTGGCGCGGTCGGTGGTGCAAACCAGGTCGGGGGCATACATCGTGTCCCACTGTCCGTCGACATACCATGTGAAGATGGGACCTTCGTCGCGCCATTGTGAGAGGTCCTCGACGGGAGCCGACCACATACGGATGTCGGGACCGCAGTAGGCGGAGTAGTTCACGTCGTGCGAGCCGATGATGTAGGCACGCAGCTTGCCGGGGTTGTCGGGGTCCTCAAACACGCGGGGTTCGCCGTCGGGCACATGTTCCCACAGGGGCAGGTAGGGGTTCTGGGCATTGACTGCCGTGAAGCCTAAGAGTAGGGTTAACTGTAAAAAAAGTCTTTTCATCGTTATAAGGGGTTTTAGATGTTAGTTATTACAGGATGCAAAGTTACCCAATCCCCGTCAAACGGCGTTTTTATAATGTATCTTATTCTTTAGGATTTGTCCCTTTTGGGGGCGGACGTTGTTGCTGAACGGGATAAAAGCGTTACCTTTGCAGGAAAAATGTATAAGGTATGAAGAAACTAACGCTACTATCTATCCTGCTGGCAACCATTACCGGGACCATTACGGCGCAGACCGAAGAGACCATCGACATCAGTGGTAACAATACGTCGTCGAGCTACGTGAGCTACAATAAGACCATCTCGCTGCCGGCCTCGAAGACCGTCAACGTGAAGATGGCGCGTTACTGCTACTTCTCGTCGGCTATCAGCGGCAGCGGACTGCTCAACCTCTACCCCGGCGGCGAGCGCAGCTACTTAGGCACGGAGAAGGGGGCGGCCTGGCCAAACTGGAACAACTATCGTGGCGACATACACATCTACCCATTCAAGGAGAACTCGCCGTCGGCGGGCTTCTACGGCGTGGTGCTGGCCCACGGCGGCAAGTCGTTCTCGCCCGAGAACGTAGAGGACGCCGTGAAGTCGGGCAAAGTGAACACGTCGATGCAGAACAACCGCGTCACCCTGCACAGCGGGGCCACCATCTGCTGCGAGGCCAACACCGCCGGGGCGGGCTTCCGCATCGGTGAGCTGCAGACGGAGGCCGGCTCGAGCATCATCGGATATATGAAGAAGAACACGCGGGCGGCCTACTTTCTTTTAGGCTGTCTGAACACCGATGCCACGCTGGCAGGCACCATTGCGCCGCCCGACTACAGCGACACTCACCCGCTGGGCATCATCAAGGAGGGTAGGGGAACCTACCGCATCACCGGCAACCAGAACTACCTGACCGGGGCGCTCCGCGTGATGGAAGGCCGTGTGCTGGTGAATAACGACCGCTCGGAGGCTTTGGTAAAGAAAATGCGAGGTGGCTTAGGTGCCAAGACCAACGAAAACGAGGCCATCGCCTACGTCTTCACGAAGGGTGTGCTCGGCGGAACGGGAAGCATCGGCGGTAGCGTCGACCTCTACGGCACCATTGACCCGGGCGACGTCGAAGCAGGTACGCTGACCATCCGGAACTATGCCACACCCACGAAGAACGCCCACCTCACCGTCCACCCTGCCTCGGTGCTGCGCTTCAGGATAGACAACGGCGTTGGTCGTCTGGACATTGGCGGTACGCTGAAATACAGCCAGTCGACGGAGGACTTCGCTACAAGCGACACTCAGCCCGTCGTGATGCTTGATGTACCTGACGGCTTTGAGGCTACGGTGGGCATCGAGCTGACCCTTCTCACTGCCAAGGCCAAGAGCGGCGACTGGCAGTTCCGCTTTCAGCAGCCAGGCAAGGGTACGTGGGTGCTTGAAGAGCAAAACGACGCCGACGGCTATAAGCTGGTGGCGCGGCTGACATCTATGGAAGATGCCAACCCCGACAACCCCGACGACCCGGATGCCACCGACCCCATCGGTTCTCCGATGGGTCCCTACTACGATGACGGCATAGCCGACAATACCGACACCCACACCCTGCGCTACTACGCCGAACAGAACGGCAAGAACATCGGCGTGGCCGTCTCGTCGTGGAAAGGCAATATGGAGGAGGGCGGCAAGCAGTTTAACATGCTCGTGGCCGAGAACGAGATGAAGATGGAGACGCTGCAGCCGCAGCGCGGCCAGTTCTCGTTCGGCAGTGCCGACGGCTTGGTGAGCTTCGCCCAGCGCAACAAGATGACCATGCGCGGCCACTGCCTCGTCTGGCACCAGCAGCAGCCAGAGTGGCTGAGCAGCGACGGTAAGAAAAACGACAAGGGGTGGACCCGCCAGCAGGCTCTGGAGATTATGAAGAACCACATTACCAACGTGATGCAGCACTTCAAGGGCAAGGTCACTGAGTGGGACGTGGTGAACGAGTGCTTGGACGACGACCAGAGCATCATCCGCACCAACCCCGATGCCTACACCCTGCGCCAGAACGTCTGGCAGCGGGCCATCGGCGACGACTACATCGACTCGGCATTCGTCTATGCCCGTCAGGCCGACCCGACGGCCCTGCTCTACCTGAACGACTACGACGTAGAGATGCAGGGCAAAGCCAAGGCCGTGGCGTTCTATAACATCGTGAAACGCCTGCAGCAGCATGGTATCCCCATCGACGGCGTCGGTCTGCAGTGCCACTTCTCGGTGGGCAGCGTCGACTCCGTGAAACTGGAGCGCACCATCCGGCGCTTCGGCGACGACGGGCTGAAGTGCATCATCACCGAACTGGACATGGGCGTCGGCTCCACGTCGGCCAAGGACCTGGAGGAGCAGGCCCGCAACTACCGCGTCGTCACCGACATCATGCTCAACAATGCGAACTGCCCGTCGATGGTCATCTGGGGCATCAAGGACAACGACTCATGGCGCAGCGGCTCCAATCCCCTGCTCTATACCGCCCAGCTGGGTCGCAAGCCTGCCTGGTATGCTGTGCGCTCGGCCCTGCGCCACCGGTCCATCGTTACCGATGTGAAGCCTGTGCAGGCAGCCGTTGCTCCCTCTGATGCCATCTACGACTTAAAAGGCCGCCGCATCGGTAGCAGCCGTCTCCAGCCCGGTATATATGTTAAGGGCGGCAAGAAAATATTAGTCCATTTTTAATATCTGCTAAACGGATGAGTCGCCGCAAGCCGATTTAGAAATAATTAACCATCGAATCGCCCGGTTTTCAATCTAATTGTCATACCTTTGCAGCACCATTTTCGGATAGACGAAAGCAAGCATGAATAATAACAATAGTAACTTTATTTATATAGCCAATAAACAAACAAAGCAAAAATGATAGAAAAGATCTTCTCGCCCGAGGCCTACACCATGTTAGGCCAGTGGGCCATCAGCTTCTGCAAAAACCTCATCGTCGCCGCCATCGTCTTCTACATCGGCAGCCGACTCATCAAACTCGTCACACGACTCATCACCAAAGCACTTGAGCGCAGCAAGGTCGACCAGTCGCTCTACACCTTCCTCACAAGCATCGTCAGGGTCGTGCTCTGGCTGGTGCTCGCCATCGTCATCATCTCCATCTTCGGCATCGAGACCTCGTCGTTCATAGCCCTCTTCGCCTCAGCAGGCATGGCTATCGGCATGGCCCTGAGCGGAACGCTGCAGAACTTTGCCGGCGGCGTCATGATACTGCTGTTCAAGCCCTATAAGGTGGGCGACTTTATCGAGGCACAGGGCTACGCCGGAACGGTGAAGGAGATTCAGATCTTCAACACCATCATCCGCACCAACGACGCCCAGACCATCATCGTCCCCAACGGCGGACTGGCCACAGGCTCGCTCAAGAACTACTCAACCGAACCCTACCGCCGCGTCGACCTTGACTTCCAGTTTGCCTACGGCACCGACTATAACGACGTGAAGCAGGCCATTGCTGAAATCCAGCAGCGCTGCCCGCAAATCGTACAGGCTCCACCGGCCGATTCGCCCAACGTAACGGCCCCTTGGATAGGCCTGACCAAACTGGGCGACAGCGGCGTCGTGGCCACCACCCGGCAGTGGTGCAAGAGTGCCGACTACTGGACCGTTGCAGGATTTATGAACGAGACCGTCTATCAGGAGCTGAAGTCGCTTGGATTCATGTTCCCCTTCAACCGCATGGACGTCAACATCATCAAGGAAGCCTGATGCCGGCCTGTCCAAAGCCGGCCTTCCTTACTTATAGAATGTAATCCAGTTGGTCCGGTATTTGTAGCTGGAAGCATATTTACTTTCAGGGAACACTTCCTTTACCTGTCCCGACTTGTCTCGGTACCAGGCATAGTTCCAGCCAAGTCCCATGTCCAGATAAAGGGCATGGGTAACCTTGTATGCACTCAAGCACTTGACGAAAAACTCGTACTTCATATACTTCCTTGATTCCACAATGCACAGTTTCCCGTCCTTCTCGCACAAAGCCCTATAGATGTTCCTGTTGTTTTTCATCTTGGCACCAATGGGCCTGACCGCGCCATCCTTGATAATCAGCAACTGACAGAACCCCATGTTCCAGCCCTTCGCCTCCGCAGGGTAGTCAGCCTTTCTCATGAACTTCCATTTGCCTTTGCCCCATACGAAGCCGCCGGTATTCGCCTTGCAGCGATACCCCTTCTTCATCACCCCATTACAGATATGATTGTCAGCGATATTCGAATGCTTGAACTCCGCCAGCAGCTCACCAGTAAAAGCAGCCTCGCAGCAGAACTCCACATTCTTGTCTACCCCCTTCGGCATCTGCCCGCATACCAAATCAACCTTTGAGTACTCCGGATAATACACATTCAGATTAGCTGTAGTCTCAACACTCACGGCATAACCTCTCAACGACAAAACCAATAAAACCAATATAAGTATTATCTTCTTCATATTGTAATCCTTAAGACTGACCTGACGATTCCGTGTTAATTTCTGTAAATTCGGCAGTTTCGCCTGCCGAATTATAGTTGTCGAGCATCCTCCATTCCTCAAAGAATGTACGCATATTCTTCAAGTTACGTTCCGAGAAGCCTTTCAGTCCTGGTAGTTCTTTTCTAAGTTGTTCACTGATTGTTGCCAATGCTCCCTTACCCCAGTTCTTCTTCCTAGTATTGGCCGAAACATAACGTCCAATACCGTAGTAGAGGGCAAGCTGCTCTTGGTTAATCGCCTTCAGCGCCCTCTGCTGGCTCTGCAAGGTCATGCCGGCTGGCGAATGGCGGCACTTATGACGTTGGCAAATTCCCGTCCCGCTAAGCTTTCTCGCTTGTCGTGGCATCTTACATCGTTTTCTTGTTAGACTATACAAAAGTAGTAACATATTCTTAAACTGCCAAATTATTCGAACGAAAAATGATCACGAGAACCGTCACTTTTACCTTTTGCTGTCTCCCTTATGCTGCAAAAGGAAGAACTCTTTTTGCTGCTCTATTTCGCGACGCAAGTCAGCTCTTGAGGGCATGTAGGTGAGATACTTGGCGGCATAGAGCTGGTCGCTGCCATTCAGCACAGAGTAGTGTGCCACATCGTCGTCTGTGTCAGCACAAAGAATCAATCCGATAGTTGGATTGTGTCCCTGCGGACACATCATCTCATCATACATACGGACATACATATCCATCTGACCCACATCCTGATGGCGCAGCTTAGTTGTCTTCAAGTCGATCAAGACGAAACTACGCAAGTTATAATTATAAAACACCATGTCTATGTAGTAGTCATCCTTCTCGGTGTGAATGCGCTTCTGTCGGTCTACCAGCGCAAAGCCCTTTCCCATCTCCATCAGGAATGGTATCAGGTGGTCGATGATGGTCTGCTCCAGGTCGCTCTCGGTGTAGTCTGTCCTATTCTTGAACCCCAGGAACTCAGCCACCACAGGATTCTTGATATACTCCAGTTTGTCCTGAAGTGGAGCCGTCAGCTGTTTCATCTCACTACGCACGGCTTCCTTGTTCTGCGACTGGAGCAGACGATGATAGTACTGGCTGCTCACATTGCGCTGCAGGGTACGAGTACCCCACATTTCGCGAGCAGCCTCCTGCTCATACCAGTCGCGAGCCTCCTTGTTGTTCTCCTGCAGGATGATGCGATAGTGTGTCCAAGAAAGGTGGATAGGAGATTTTGCATGCAGCGCGTTCACAATATTTTCAGATTTTCTACTCACTGCGTAGAAAATGTTCTCAACGTCTTCTTCAGATTTTCTACTCACTGCGTAGAATAAGTCTGGGTGGTAGTTGTAAAAAGCGATAAAGTGATATAGATTGGCTAGCCGAAACCCTTTCCCATACCGATCTGTTAGGTTCTTCGCCAAATTCCTCACCACCTGCTCGCCATACTCAGCTCGTTTATCGTTCAGCACCTCATGCTGAATTCTTAGGCCCAAGAGCCAGTTGCGCTTTATCAGTGTCTCATTGACTTGGCGATAGGCGGTCTCCTGTGCCTGCTCGACAATCTGACAGGCATCTTGAAACAACTGTGTCTCTTGTTGCTCCTCCACGATGTTATCAACATCTCGGACTCCTCCCTTCTTTTGTTCCACTAATACTAATTTTGTGCGATTTGCGTTTTGCATATCTTGCTAATTCGTAGTTTGGGTGTAAAGTTAGTGAAAAGTTACCGACTCCGGCTGAAATCATAGATTGTTTTACGGATATTTCACATTTGGACGGGCGAAACGACTATAGTTCTGCATGTTTATGCACTTGTGGTTGGGCGCAGCAAATTGGCGGGTTGCGGTGACTAACTTGCCGGGTTAGCATGACTAACTCGCCGGGTTACTACGCTCAAGTGGCGGAGTTCCTTTTTCCCGAATGTTTATGCATAACATGCATAAGTATACAGCTGAATCTGGGGAAATGAACGAGTTAATGAAGAAATGGCCTTAACCTCACTCCGATCTCCTGAAACCCCGATTCACAAAGCGTTTCACGATTACGGAACCTCACTCCTAACCTCACTCCCAACCTCACTCCACCCTTATGGGGGCGTTATTCAATCGTTTGCACAAGACAGAGACCAGTTTCTTTACAATTTGGCATCCCCTCTGTTGTTATTTTTCTTATTTTTGCAGCCGAAATCATCATGTTATTACTTATATGAAACAGTTTCTTTTATCCATCTCCATTTTAGCAATTGCCATTTCCTGCGAACCGCCAAAGGAGCGTGCTTCTGTTTTTGAAATGCCGGCAGTTGCTGACATTGCCATGTATCAGGTGAACCCTCGCGTGTTCGCCGCTGAAAACTCTCTCAATGCGGTAGCCAGCCGTATTGACTCCATCCGCGATTTGGGCGTCAATGTAATGTGGGTGATGCCCATCTATCCCATCGGTATTGAAAAAGGAAAGAACTCGCCCTACTGCATCAGTGACTACAAAGCCATCGCACCAGAATTCGGTACCATAGACGACTTTAAGAATCTGACCAACACGTGTCATGAGAAAGGCATGGGCATTATTCTTGACTGGGTGGCCAATCACACCGCATGGGATCATCCCTGGGTTAAAGACCATCCCGACTGGTACACCCATGATGAAAAGACCGATACCATCATTCATCCCCGCCCATGGGATTGGTACGATGTGGCCGACCTGAATTATGACAATGAGGAAATGAGGAAGGCAATGATTGACGCCATGAAGTTCTGGATTGTCGAAGTTGGCATCGATGGCTTCCGCTGCGATGTGGCCGATGGTGTGCCGGCCGACTTCTGGAAGGATGCAATCGACCAGCTCCGTGCTGCTGCCGGCAACCGAAAGATTGTGATGTTGGCTGAAGGCAAGCGTTCGGACAACTTCACCATTGGCGGTTTCGATATGAACTATGGCTGGGATTACAAGGATTCATTGGTCAAGGTATTTGACGGCGCACCCGCATCAGACCTGATAGCAGCCGACAAGGCCGAATACGACAGCCTGCCTGCCGGGAAGGTTAAACTTCGTTTCACCACCAACCACGACCATGCCACCGAGAAAGAGCCTTGTGTTCAGTTCACCAACGACCGTGGGGCTATGGCAGCCTACGTGGCCAGCATCTTCCCACATGGCGGCGCTCTGATATATGGTTCGCAGGAGGTAGGCTATCCTGAACCTATTAACTTCTTCAAATATGTTCCAGTAGACTGGAGTGCCAAGCCCGAGATTTATCAGGAATACAAAGAACTGATAGGTCTTTACAATGAGCATCCTGCTCTGCGGAAAGGAGAGTTGACCACTTACGCAGACCCAGACGTGCTGGTATTTGAAAAGACTGACGGCAAAGAGCGTTTCCTCGTGCTTGTCAATGTACGTAACGAGGCGAAGACGACTCAGATTCCTGAAAACTGGATTGGTCATGGAGCGAAGGACAAGATGGCAGGCAAAGACCTCCAATTAGAAAAGACCATCGCCCTCTCTCCCTTCCAGTATCTGATTTTAGAGTATTAGAGCTTAAGCCCATAGAAAACTAATGGCGTGTAACTCACCAGAGCTACACGCCATTTTGATAGTGTCATGTTCTGTCTTTAACTCGTCAAAAGATAGGCCTTTTAATCAAACTTTGGCTTATTTATGGAGTTTCTTGAACATAACAGCACATGTCTCAATTATTTTTTGTAACTTTGCCGTCAAACAACAGTAATCTATCATGGCAAAGTTGAATAATTGAAGAATATAAGCAGAATAAATATAGACGATATGCAAATCGGAATATACGAACAAATTATCAATCAGCTATTTGAAGAGAAGATCGCTTCGATAGACAGAGAGCAGTTCTATATAGGAGAACGGGCCATAGAGCGGCATGAGGTAGCCAAACTGCTTGCGATGTATCTGACAGGTATCTTTGAACAGATACTGTCGGACGTTTCCGATTTGGAGGATGAGGATATCGATGATGTTGAAGAGCAGAAGAAGGATGGAGTTAGAAAAGGAGTGAATCTGGCTAATGCCATCATCAAGAAGCTTATTGATGAATTTCATCTGGAATCGGGAAATCTGTTGTCGGCACAAGCAAAGATACTGACGGCTGTGATTGACAAAACGCAATCGGACTATCCCGATTTGGCTAAGAGGCTGGAGGAGATTATGCCAATCAAAGGATTGGTGAACGGAGCACTCTTCACAGGAAAAGGCATTAAGCTATATACGGAATTACAAAAAGAAATTGCCTCAGCCGACGAGATTCGACTGATGGTGTCGTTCATCAAGAAGCGTGGACTTGCGCTAATACAGCCGCAGTTGAAGGAGTTTACCAACAGAGGGGGAAAGCTAAAGGTGATTACCACGACTTATATGAAGGCTACAGACTTTGAAGCCGTGAAGAAACTGGCAGAACTCAATAACACAGAAATAAAGATCACCTACGACGTCACAGATGAGCGACTGCACGCAAAGGCATACATTTTCTTGCGCAACACAGGGTTCAATACTGCATATATTGGTTCTTCTAATCTTTCTGAGCAGGCCCTTGATACGGGTGCTGAATGGAACGTGAAAGTAACGCAGATGGAACAGCCTCGAATGATGAAAACCATCATGGGGGCATTTGACGCTTCTTGGTGGGCTGAGGACTATGAAACCTTTGTCAGCGGCAAGGACGACGAGCGATTAAAGATTGCGCTAGGGGGGGAATCGGATAATGCGATTGACTTCGACCTTTTACAACTGATACGTCCTTTCGACTATCAGCAGGAAATATTAGAGCGTCTTCAGGTAGAGCGGGAAGTGCGTGGTCATTGGCGCAATCTGGTCGTAGCCGCAACAGGAACGGGTAAGACCGTAATGGCAGCAAGCGACTATAAGGCTTTTGCCGAAAAAAACGAACGAGCACGTCTATTATTCATTGCCCATCGTGAAGAGATTCTGCGTCAGAGTCTGTTGACATTCCGTCAAGTGCTCTGTGACTATAACTTTGGCGAGAAATGGTATGGCGGCGAAGAACCTGCCAACTACGAATATGTGTTCGCATCAAAAGACACGCTCAATAATCGTCTGGATAATCTTCAACTCCCTGCTGACTATTACGACTATATCGTGATAGATGAGGTGCACCATGCAGCGGCATCTTCCTATCGTAAGATTATCGACCACTTTAGGCCCAAGGTATTGCTTGGTCTGACGGCTACACCAGAACGTATGGATGGCGAGGACATCACACAGGACTTTGATGGTACCATTTCTGCGGAGATACGTCTTGATGATGCGCTGAACAAGGGTTTGCTTGCTCCATTCTATTATTATGGCATCACGGATTCTGTGGATTACTCTGAAGTGGCATGGGATAAGGGACATTATGTGGCATCAGAGCTTTCACGAATCTACAGCTATAACGATGCACGTACGGCAGTCGTCTTACAATCGTTACAAAAATACCTCCCCAATATTCGCGACGTCAGGGCCTTGTGTTTCTGTGTAGATCAGCAGCACGCCAAATATATGGCCTCGAAGTTTACGCTTTGTGGACTGAAGGCTGATGTGCTGACCAGTGAGAATGCTAAGATGCGAGCACCACTTTATCGTCGTTTGAGAAACAAGGAAATCAACTATCTGTTTGTTGTTGATATGTTCAACGAAGGCGTAGATATTCCTGAGGTTGACACTATTCTTTTCCTTCGTCCCACGGAGAGTCTTACTGTATTTATCCAGCAGTTTGGCCGAGGATTACGTAAGGCCGAAGGCAAAACACATGTGGACATCTTTGACTATGTTGGTAATAGTCGTGCAGAATTCAACTATTCTGACCGCATGAGGGTGATGCTTGGGCGCACTTCGATGAGCGTGATCGAAGAGATGGAACGCGATTGTCCTCACTTGCCGCTGGGTTGTCGCATCATGCTGGAACCAAAGGCCAAGGAGTATATCCTGCAGAATATCAGAGGTGCTATCCAACGTTTTACGACTCGACGGGTTCTTGGTTTGGTGCAGAACTTCGAAAGACATCACTCCGTTCCGCTTACGCTCTCCAATTTCGTAAGGATTTATCAGATGCCCGTAGATAAGCTCTACAAAGGTAGAACGTGGAATCAGATATTGTTTGAGGCTGGGGTGAGCAAAGAGCAATCTCGGTTTAATGAGGAGCTAAGTCGTGTAGTGTTCCGCAAGTGGTCGGCAACGGACTCATATTCCTATTTGAGCTTTATCGAGCAACTCGCAAAACGAGCGTTCAGAGTGAGAATAAACAGTATGAATGCTGTTGACCAAAAGCGATTGCTGATGCTCTATTACGACCTGTTTGAGACGGCTGGAAGATTTACAAACCTCCAAGAAATGGTTGATGCCCTTGCTGCTGACAAGCTATTCTACGAAGAACTTGCTGAGGTGACAGGCTTAATGATTCTGGAAAACAAGGCATACGAGAAGCCGGACAACTCCCTGTTGCCAAATTTCCCATTGAAGCTTCATGGAGTATATACAAAGGCACAGATTCAGGTTGCTATCGGAACATCAACGTTGGTGCGTAAATCGTCAGCTCGCGAAGGTGTAGAACGCAACAAACTCCTGAATGTGGAGGCGATGTTCGTCGATATCATCAAGAATCGTGAAGAGGGTTCTACAACTGATTACGACGACAAGGCGCTGTCACCCTATCTGTTTCAATGGGACACGCAGAATCGCGTTCGACCAGAATCGAATGAGGGGCAGGCATATATCAATCAGACACAGACCATGCTGCTCTTTGTACGTGAACAAAAGAATTTTGTTGAGGACAAGACTCGCACGATGGGGTACGTCTATTTGGGCCGTGTTACCCTGAGCGACTGGGAGTACAAGAATTTAGGGAATCGAATGCAAATGCAGATACGCTGGAATATGGCGGAACCAATTCCTGGCAGCGTGATGCACTTCGCACGAATGAAAGAAATTGCATAATTATGAAACAGATAGAAGTCGTAGCAGCGATTATTCGCAAAGATGATAAGATCTTCGCCACGCAGCGTGGATATGGCGAATGGAAGGACTGGTGGGAGTTTCCTGGCGGAAAGATGGAAGTAGGGGAGACACCAGAGGAAGCGCTCGTGAGGGAGATTCGCGAGGAGCTATCTGCAGAGATCAGCGTGGATGAGTTTCTTTGTACGGTGGAGTATGACTATCCGCAGTTTCATCTTACCATGCATTGCTATCTGTGTTCGCTACTTACAGAGTCGCTGCACTTGAACGAGCATGAAGCCGCCCGCTGGCTCAAAAAAGAAGAAATGGAAAGCGTGAAGTGGCTGCCTGCAGATGTTAAGGTTATCGGGAGATTAAAAGAATAAAAAAATAAAGATATGAAGAATAGCGACAACATACCAGAACTAAAGATATGGACAACCTTTCACATTTCCGCTCATTAGAAGAACTGATTCGGGCTCTGGACAGAGAGCGCCGGTTGCTTCATGCGCTGTTTCAGGACAGGAAGAAACTGTCGTTCAGATATGACCTGGCACGCGAGCTGGCGAGCAAGCGGGACGAAAGCATTGAGTTTCTGCGACGCTACGGCATCATCCGTGAGAATGCCGACTTTGTGGAGCTGGAGGATGTGTATCTGAAGTTCTTCGAGGATGTTCTGGAGGTGAACGAGGAAATCAATGTGGCGAGCGTCAAGGAGAGCATCGGCAACCTGAACAATGCCATCGACTACTATCTCAGCGAGAATAACCCCAGCCGTAAGTACGGCTATCTGCGCGATGTGAAGCGGATACTGCGTAACATTGCGCTCACGACGTTGAGGAATGTCATCGACCTGAAGCGTAACATTGACAATACCTATAAGAACGAACCGACGTTTGCCATCAAGAAAAAGAAACTGGTGCATCTGGATGAGAAGCGTCAGGACATTGCAGCGCTGATAAACGAATGCGAAAGGGTGATTGACGAGAAGCAGACCACCTTCTTTATGGTGGCGATGGACGTGCAGTTGAAAGACATCGTGACGGACGTGAAACTGCAACTGCGCGAGGTGTATCACAACCTGTTGGAACTGGACCGCCAGATTATCAACTACCTGAACCTCATAGAATACCAGAGCCGTCTGTTTCAGAAGGTGCAGAAGCTGAAGTACCTGCGCGACCAGATGTTGCTCGACACAAATACTGACATACAGGCAAAGCTGCAGGCGAGGAATCCCGTATGGATGGAACCCCGTCCGCGATACGCGCTGAAGGTGTCGCTCTCCATGCTTCGAAACTCGGAAGAGGGACTCCGGGTGCTGCAGGATGTCGCCAAAGGAAAGGGCAACAGCAGGCTACGTAAGGGCAATCTGGCCGAACCGCTGACGGAGAGCGAACTGGCAGAACAGCAGGAGGTGCTACAGATGGTTGACGTCGGCGAGGTGAAGAATGCCTTCATGGCATCGGGCGACCATCTGTTCCACTTCGTGATGAACTATTCCGGCTACAGCATCAAGATGGACGACGAGGCGAAGCTGGTGCTCTTCTGTCAGATTGCCACACAATATCTCGACGAACTGCAAATCGATGGCGAATACAGACAGTATGGAGCCATCGAATATCCCGTTATCTATCCACAAGCCAAGATGATGTAAACAAGAATTATGCGTTATACAAAAGAAATATTCGACATACTGAGCAAGGGCGGTTTTATCTCCCAGAACTCCATCTCGCAGCAACGTGCTCACCTGTACGATGCCATAGAGGATGACTTTAACGACTATCAGGAGTACTTCAGCGGTATAGGTTTCCTGCTGGAGGGCGGCAATGGATACTACTATTTCTCAAGAACCGAGAACAGAGTTGACCTGACAGACAAGGTGCAACGCCTGGCACAGTGGATTGACCGTGTGGACTTCCTCAAGACCTTCAACAACACCTTCGCGTCGGGCTTTACGTTCCGCAAGTCAAACATTCTCGAAAAGTTCTCCAGCGACATCGAACTCAAGGAAAAGGCACGCAACCTGTATACCGATGTCAAGACCAACGAAGAGAAGATAGATAAGCTGGTAGGCGACTTGGAACGAATGGGGTTCGTGGAACTGGAGAACGAACTTGACGGCACCTACAAGGTGACTGCCGCCTTCCATTACATCGAGGAACTGATAGATTGTCTCACCATCATTGAAACAGAAGAGTCATGAGAGCATTACGCAAAATAGTCTTTATAAACAGTGCCAACATACGCTATGCAGAAGTGAAGCTGGATGGCAATGTCCATTTCATCGGCACGCAGGGCGTAGGTAAGAGTACTTTGCTCAGAGCCATTCTGTTTTTCTATAATGCCGACAAACTTCACCTGGGCATACCCAAGGAGATGAAGTCGTTCGACGAATTCTATCTGCCTCACGCCAATTCATATATGGTCTATGAGGTAGAGCACGAGCAAGGGCCTTTCAGTATCCTTGTGCTCCGCTCCTCGGGTAGGGCGTGCTACAGGTTTGTGGATGCCGCCTATAGGAAAGAATGGCTGGTAGATGGACGTGGGGAGGTGACGGCAGAGTGGAAGGTGATACGCAATCGGCTGGGCGGTACGTATATGAGCAAAATCATCGACCGCTATGAGCAGTATCGCGACATCCTCTATGGCAACAAGCAGACCGTAGGGAAGGAGTTTGTCCGCTTCCGGCTTCTGGAAACCAACAGCTATCAGAATATTCCGCGAAGCATACAGAACGTGTTTCTCAACTCGCGTCTGGATGCCAATTTCATCAAGGACATCATTATCCGCTCGATGAGTGATGAAGAGGCGAACATCGACTTGGGCTATTTCCGCAGGCAAGTGGCCGACTTTGAACAGGAATACAAGGATATTTCCTGCTGGTACAGGCTGAACCAGAAGGGCGAGTCGCTCGTGCGGAAGCAGGCCGATGCTGTGGTGAAGGCCTACCACGAACTGCTATACATGAAGCAGCAAATTGCAGATTTGTGCTGTGAGCTGAAATATGCCGAACGAGTCTCGCGAGAGAAACTCCCACTGATAGAGGCAAGGATTGCTGAACTGACGAAAGAGCAAGACAGGCAGAAGCGCCTTGTGTCGGAAATCCAGCAGAAACATGATGCGGAGAAATCATCGCTCAATCAGGAACAGGGTGTAGTGAATGACAAACTGAAGCGTCTGAGGAATAGGAGGGAATACTATTCGACGCAACAGATAGACCTTGTGATGAGCCGCCAGGAGAAAGAACCTGGCGTAAAGGCGGAACTTGAAAGTCTCAAGGACAAGCTGGCCGACCTGACGGCACGCTATAACGATGTCACCACGAAGTACAAAGCGTTGCGTCAGAACATCGCCCATCAGCTGGAATCGTTCCGACAGACTCAGCAGCAGCGCATTCTCTCGGAGGGGCACGAAAGGCAAAAGACCGACGAGCGATTGCTGAAAGCATATAATGATGTGAGGACTGAGATAGAACAGTCTTTTGCTGAGAAGATGGCAGCGGCTTCGAATGCGATTGATACCGTGAAGACCGAGCAGAATGACTGCGAAAAAGAACTCCTGAAGGTAAAGTTTCTCGTACCATTCAAAGAAGAAAGGGCGTCGCTGAATCTGCAATTGAATGAACTGCAACTAAAGGAAAAAGAACTGACGGGTAAGGTTCGCTCATTAACTTCCGACATCAACCGTGTTCAGGCAGAATATGACAAGAAAGAGGCGGAGACGACGGCTGACTATCAGCGAAAGTTAGAAGTGAAGCAGGCGGAGATGGAGATACTTTCTGAACAGATGTCCTCTATTGACAGACTGCTTGAACATACAAAGGGCTCGCTTTACGAATGGCTCGAAGAGAACAAGGCTGATTGGGAACAGAATATCGGTAAGGTAATCAATGAGGAAAAGGTGCTTTACCAGACGGGCTTGCATCCGCAGGCGACGGAAGGGACTTCCCTGTATGGCGTGAGGCTCGACTTGACCGACCTGCCGCTTCATGTCAGAAAACCGAAGCAACTCCTGGAGGAGAAGGCTAAGCTCGAGAAAGAACAGAAGCAGGCTAAGGAGGAACGGCACGGGATTCAGCAACAGCAGGAAAAGGCCATCGAAGCGTTGAAGCGTCAGTTCGCTCCTCAGATTAAAGAGCTTCGTCAGCAGAAGTCACTGGCAGAGGCGGAACTTAGGATGATACCGCAGCGGCGCAAGACGATTACCGTGAGCATCGAGGACTATGAGGCGAAAGCAAAACAGATTATCGGGCAGAGACAGCAGGAACTCAATATCCGTCAGCAGGAGCTGGCCCACCAGTTATCAACGGCACAAACCGCTCTTGGGAAACTAAAGGACGACAAGCAAAAGCAGCTGAATGTTGCTGAGAAGAAGTATCATGATGCGAAGGAAGAGAATGTGAAGACGCATGCCGGGCGTGTAGCTGCCATCAATGCTGAAACAGCAATTGCAGAGAAGAACGCTGAGACCGAACTGCTGAGACTGAAACGACAGGAAATGGATGAGCTGAAAGGCCGGGGTGCAGACACGGCGCTTGTGGAGGACTGCAAGGCGAGGATAAAAGCTGCCGAAGACGAACTTCGATTTATTGACGAGCATCGCAGGCTGGTGTACGACTATCTGCGGGACAAGGAAGAACTATTTGACCAGGAGGACAATCTGAAGAGTCAGAAGAAAACGCTCTCAGAAAAGCTGTTGCAACTGACTGAGAAATACCAGCAACGTAAATTCAAGCACGACCAGCAGTTGACTGCTATAGGCAAAGAACTGGCAGAACGCAATGATGAACGGAAACATCTGGGTGAAGAACTGGAGAAAGCTGACCGCTTTGCTCATGACGAGAACCTATGCCCACCCATGCTGGCCGATGCGAAGGAGAAACAGACGCTGCGCACACCAGGACAGGCTGTTGACGAACTGACGGGCATCATCGTACAGCGTCAGGCGCGTCATAACCAGTTTAAGCAGAGTGTCAATGTGTTCAAGGGCAATTTCTCAGCGAAGAATACATTCAGTTTCAGGACAGAGCTGACGATAGACGAGGACTACCTGGATTTCGCCAACAATCTCGACGACTTCCTTATCAATAACAAGCTGGAAGAGTATCGCCGCAGGACCAGCGAACGGTATGTGGAGATCCTTGCCCGCGTGTCGAAGGAGATGGGTGAACTGACGCGCCATGAGTCGGACGTCGACAAAATTATTCACGATATTAACAGAGACTTCAAGGAGCGCAACTTTGTCGGCGTCATCAAGCTCATCGCCCTGCAGTCGGTTCCCTCGTCTGATAAAATGGTGCAGCTGATGAAACGCATCAAGGAATTCAACGACGAGAACCAGTTTGCCATGGGCGAGATGAACCTGTTCTCAACCGCCAGCCGAGATGAGGTGAACCAGAAGGCCGTCAGTCATTTGCTCGACTTTATGAAGTCGCTGACCGATAATCCTTCGCGCCAGTATCTGACGCTCTCAGACCTTTTCCAGTTGCAGTTCCGCATCATAGAAAACGACAATGATACGGGGTGGGCCGACAAGCTTTCGCACGTGGGCAGCGAGGGTACCGACACGCTGGTCAAGGCGATGATCAACATCATGCTCATCAATGTGTTCAAGGAGAAGGTGAGCCGGAAATTCGGCGACTTCTTCATACACTGCATGATGGACGAGATAGGCAAGCTGCACCCACAGAATGTCAAGGGAATACTCGACTTTGCCAACGCCCGCAACATCCTGCTCATCAATTCATCTCCAACGACCTATAACGTCTCCGACTATCGCTATACCTATCTGTTGCAGAAGGATGGCAAGTCGAAGACCATCGTCCACCCGTTAATCTCGCAGAAATGAAGATAACAGCAGCACTCATCGACAAGCTCATCCGCCTTCGCAACGGAGAGAGTCTGCCTGCCAGCCAGCTCCGCGGCGAGTGGGTTGACGAACTGGAGCGCGAAGGGGTTATCGTCAGCACCTCTCATGGTAGCCGCCGTGTCCTCTTTGTCCCTCAGTCAGAAGTATTTATGCAAGCTTTGTCTGCCTTTGACGAAAGAATGTCTGATTTGGACCTGATGCGAGAAGCGCTACTGACTGATGAGGCCTCCCGTTTTGCGCAAGCAACAGCTACGGGCAATTCAAAACTCATAGCCGTCCGCTCATGCCCAGGCTTCCCTGTCAATACATACGAACCGATTACTTGCATGCTGAATGGACGTGAGCTGACGGTAAACCCAGAAGAGGGGAGCTTCTTGTTCATTACTGACTGGCAGTCCTTTTCTGTCCCTCAGGATGTCGTTGTCGTAGGAATCGAAAATATGGAGAATTTCCGTATGATTCGCCAGCAACGGGCATTGTTTGACCAAACAATAGGCGTCAGCCGCTTGCTTTTCGTTTCTCGCTACCCGCAATCCACCGATCTCCGCTCTTGGTTGCAGGCCATCCCTAACCGCTATATTCATTTCGGCGATTTCGACTTGGCAGGAATACATATTTTCCTTACGGAATTCCACGCTCATTTGGGAAATCGCAGCTCATTCTTTATTCCGGCAGATATAGAACGGAGATTGCCAAACGGCTCCTTAGAAAGGTATAATGCCCAATATCTCAAGTTCAAGAACTTAGCAACAACCATTTCCGATCTTCAACATCTCATTGACACAATAAACTATTATCATAGATGTTATGACCAGGAAGGCTATATAAGTAAAATCCGTGTAACTCAGTGAGCTACACGGATTTTGTCTTAGATATTTGTTGTTTGTCGTCTTTGGACTAATGGACTTCCTCGAATCTAAACACCATTGTGTATCAATATGTTACGACTACACGTTAACGATAAGAGGATGTAATATGGGCGGTTGTGATAAACAAACATAGGAATCGATAAATACGCTATGGGTGATTCTTTCCAAGTACTTTTTCTTCCAACTGAGGCAGATGGTCTATGATGTTCGCGTCGATCTCGATTGTATACGTGCCCGCTGTGTTACGCAGGGTCTTTTGAATGCTTGAAGGTTCAGTGTTGCTGAACCAGGCATAAAACAGATTGAGTGCAAACAGAGCCGTGGTCTTTGGATCAATTCCATATTGGTTTGCAATGTTCCAACAGAAGTTCTTCAGGTCAGCCTGCTTCAAGTCTTTCTTCTTGCTGATAGAAAGAACCTCCATGCGTGTAACGCCATTGAGTTCCACAAGAAGTTTAACAGCTTCCTCTATTTGGTACAGTTCTTCATCCGTAAAGCCATAAGGCATGAGCGTATAACGAGTGTATTTGAGAATAGCGTCAAGTTTCTTGGCCTCGCGAGCGGCCTTTGCCTCGTTCATCTGCTTTCGATCAATCTGCACTTGGTTGATGAATACTTCTAACTCATCATGTGCTTTCTGAATGTCACGTTTGAGTTGTAGCTTTGCCAATGCCTCAGGAGTGACTGATACTTCTTCTGGACTTTGTGATTCAACATTGCTATCTGTCTTGGGAGCATCAACCACAGCTGGTGCCGCTACCTTTTGATTGTTGACAGTTGCGCTCTTCTCTTGCACCTTCTTCTGTATCTGACCAAGGTTTTGAGTGATGTGCTCCTCCATCTCTTCGCGGTCTGCTATGTTGTTCCATTCCTTGCGATGAGACTTGAAGAAAGCATAGAGTCCCTTCTTGATGCCATGACAGACAAGCACAAACAGAGCGTAATAGCCAACGAATATCGGAATTGTGAGCAGGAAGCACACAAACTCCTTTCCTGTATCATTGCCCACAACACACTGAGCTGTCTTAAAAGCAGCGATGATGTAAGAGATGATGAGAATGCCAAGGAAACCCTTGTCAAAGTTTCGAGCCATCCCATCCTTCCGATGTGGTATAGGAAAAATGTCAATCTCCATACTTTTACAGTTCTTTGATTTGTTCTTGGGCAACTTCAATGGCTTGCGAACTGAGTTCTTGCTCGCCATCTACCGCATCAAGTACTTTGTCAGCCAGCCATAAGGTAAGCATTTCGTTCTCGTCCTGATGGAAGTACTCAGCAAGTTTAGTAACTTGTTCACGTTTAGCACGCCTGTCGCCACGTTCAATCTTGCTGAACATCGGGGTGTCTATCTCCAATAGTGCAGCCAACTGGCGTTGCAGTACACCATTCTCATCTCTTAGTTCTCTAATCTTTTTTCCGAATAACATATCTATGTCTATTTTTCTTCTTTAGCAAATTACCAGCAAATTACCGGCAAATTAAACTTGTTTACACTTATTACTGATTATCAGTGTGTTAGCGAAATGCAGTTCCGTTTTTTTTCACGTCTCAGCAAGTTACCGGCAAATTACCGGCAAATTAAACTAAGCCCATATAGGTATATACCTCATATATCGTTTCGCCGTATCAGGATCAAGTGCTTTAATCCTTCCCTGAGATACTGCCTCCTTTATCAACCTTGATATACTTCCAGCGGATGTTTCACTCACATTGAACCTATCTCTCAGCGACTTGTTTGTCAAGGCATCACCTTGTATATACATTAGGCAGGCATGAAGATAGCATGACCAGAGTTTATCCTCCATCGGAATGTTGCTAAACTCCATCTCTGAGAAGAGAGTGACCTTTGTGCTATCTTGGAAAACCTCGATGCGAGGAGCTGGGAGGAATTGAGCTTCACAAGCCATCACCATTCTATCCCAGCCACGGCCAAGTTCCTCACACATCTTCAATCGACGCATAAGTGATGCCAGTTTCTCATTTCTTGATTTTGGAGGATTGTCGATAATGCGAAGTATATCAACCAATGGAGTGCCGGGATTCGTCACTTCGATACGATTGTCAAATATCTCCACTACAGGAGCTGCCCCAGTAATATATAGGTCCTGATGAATGAGGCTATTTGCAATGGTTTCTCTTACAGAAGGCAGAGGGAACTTGCTTGTTGTTGACAATTGAACTGCATTAACATCCTCATTGCTTGGCAGCAAGGCATTCACGTAGCGTACGATACTCTCAAAGCAAATAGCATAGCCTTGATTAAAAGGCTCCTCTTTTTGAATCAACAGTCGGTTGATACCCTTATACTGCACTACACGCATAGCTTTCCGGCCTAAACGGGCAAACTCATTTAGATCCTTTGCAAACAACAATGCCCCCAAGTTCGTTATCGAATATAGACCATTATCCTGCTTCTGGATGATGCCATCCTCGTTCAGATAATGCACAACTGCTTCCTTTTCTGCTGGCTGGGATATCTTCAGCAACGTAAAGTACGCATCCACCTGAAGCAGTTTGATGATGTCCTCATATCTTTGGTCAGTCTTGACGCATACATCCTCAAACTGGGCATGGCGCAGTTTGTCCCATAGCTGAGCCCGGAATACAGGGAACTCATGCAGCTTCTTTGTGTAGCTACCACTCCGTATGTAGTCAACCTTCTGGAAGCTTACTGGCTCATTTAGAGCCTTGTGGATTCGAATCAGCTCTACGTGCTTGCCATCTATCTCAGCATCATAGTATTCAAAATCCGCATTCTTGGAGAGCATATAGCGAAGCCAATTCTCTAACTCCTGCTCGCCTTTCTTCTCCATCTGCAACCGCACCTTTGTACCAATTATCTCATGAGTCGTATCATCTACTCCCCATATCATATAGGCATTATCGCGGTCGTTCAATGTAGCGGTATTGGCAAGGGCACTAATGTCCTCGCCAACCATATTTGGCTCGCAATTGTTATGCTTGAACTCAACCCAGCCAATTTCCTTGGGCAGCTTACAGAGTTCCTTTACCAGTATGTCAATATTTCCTATCATATTCCGCAAAATTTAGTTAGTATGCAAAAAGTTGTGCTTCATCTTTTTCGGGAACAATTGTTGTTTCATCGAATAATTTCTGATTGAAGATACTGCAATTACGAAAGATTTGCTGATACTCATCTTTCAACCAACTATTATTCCATAGCCGAATATCTATGTTACCCGCTGCAATTTGGCATAATTTCTCTTCAGAGTTCATCTCCTTTTCACGATTTTCTTTTATTGTTAACCGTTGAAACCAAACTTTCCAATAACCGATATTCGGTTTGTGCTCAAACTTATTACTTATCAAAGAATAAATATCATTTACTTTACCTCTATCTGTATCTAAAGAAAGTATCTTTCCAATACAAACAATCACATAGGAATACGTCCTTGGATTATTATAAGCAATATCCACCAAAATACTTATCAAAGCCTTGGTGGAATTTTCTTTCAAAACACTCAATGGGTACAATTTGTCAAGGAAATCACTTAGTGCAGTTACAAGGCTGCCAGAATTAGGGAACTTATCGGCTAAGCTATGGATTAGAAGTAATTGATTTTGCAACGTCTTTTCGTCATGCTTTGTCTCGTTCCAATACAATTTGTCTGCTTTTATAACATCTCGTATGATATGGCTGGAAACAAATGTCTTTTGAGTGTTTAGTTTTAAATTCAAGTCTGATAGCACTTCAGATAATATCTTTGCAATTTTTACAGCATCTTCCTGTGTGTTAGCAAAAATTCTATAATCATCGCGATAACGAAGTATTTGATAATCTATCCCATTATTACCATATTCATTGTTAAGTGCATCCAATTTTTGTGATAGCTCAAAATCTGCATATCCTAGCACAATTTCCGCTATAAAGTCCATCAATACACTGCCTTGTGGTATTCCATTAGTCTGTCTATACGACATTGCCAGTATAATGTTATCAATAATACACCCTATTAAAGTTGGCGGATTTACATTACGGTGTATTCTTGCATCTCTTTTTCCATGTAATGCCCATCCAATGGAATGTGTATATATAGAGCCATAACAATCAGTAATATCAGTTATCAAAACACTATTGTATTTTAATGCAAGTTCTATAGATTGCTGTTCTATCTCCTCCCACCAATTAAAGATGTTGGTTGCAGTGTCATCTTTTAACTGCGTATTGCCTTCCGCAGAAACAATTGGTAGGCTATAACATTTAATTCGGGCATTCTGTCGAAAAGAATCAAATTTTTCTTGAATGAGTTTCCAATTCTCACTTTCAGTAATCCTTTTTACTAAACAAATGTATATTGCTGGATTTAATATCTGCAATGGTCTCCACGCGAAATTTCCATCTTTATTTGTAAGGAATTTATTCTGTGTGGTGATAAAAGGACTAAAGAGTGTTAACAACCTTCCCGCCCCCAGCATAGTCCCTCCATTTGATGTCAGAAGTATAAGTTGCAG